>ERZ808246.16-NODE-16-length-149880-cov-13.790596_pt1 | contig 149880 bp, 151 predicted proteins | sample MGYA00521083_ERZ808246 | MGnify/ENA primary metagenome ERZ808246 (study PRJEB31516, sample SAMN03275577) | gut metagenome | biome: mammalia-associated habitat; material: feces | host: Papio cynocephalus | place: Kenya | collected 2012-07-07 ... | reverse complement strand
CTTCTACTACTCCAACTGTTAAACCTGCAGAAAGTGCTGATAGTAAGAAAGAAGAAAGTTCATCTTCTACTACTCCAACTGTTAAACCTGCAGAAAGCGTAAAATCAACTTCTGGAACTATGGAAGTTCTTAGGACTAAACATAGACATGTTGATGGTAAGAAAGATGAAAACTATGATGTTAGGTCTCAACCAGATGGTGCTTATAATACAAATAAACCTTTGACAGACAGAACTGCAAGAACTGCTGATGAAGTAGCTAAAGCTTATTTGGATAAACACTTCAAAGATTGGAAAAATGAATCCAATTTGACACTTGATACTTCTCTCAAAGCTTATACTTATGAGAAAGATAAAGGTGCTAATATTACTACTCAAAGAGTTTTAGGTGATATACTTGAAAGAGCTTTGAGAGATAAATATAGAAAACTTGGATTCAAAAATGACGAAAGAGCTAAATCTGTTATAGCTTTACTTTTATCTTTGAATGAAGTAAAAGGAATAAAAGAAATTACTCCTTCTATGAAAAATAGAGTTGTACAGGTTATACTTGGAGTTCATACCAATTTGATACCTAAAGGTTGATTATGAATATCATTGATTCTTTTACTGAAGAGTTAAAAGGATTGATTAATAAAGGTCAGGAATTTATCAATCGTATGAATAATAAAATCATAAATATAGGAGAAATTGATATTTCAAAATTGAAATTCAATTACGATACTTTAATTTATGTTTCTATTCCTAATATGATTGAAATTCCTGAACTTAATATTATTGGTCCTATACCTCGTTATTTAATGACAACAAGAAATGTTTTAAAATACTTAGACGAAGAGATTGATATAGGTATAGTAAATAAAGTTCATCTTGAGAATTTATATATATTAGCCAAACTTTATAATGGAATGCTTGAGAAGAGGAAACAAGAAGGTAATACGCCATATGGTTATTTAAAACCTCTTAAAATGGCTATAACAAAATTAGAAAGAATGATGAATATTGAAGTTAAGAAAGAAGAATTACAAAAGCCTATGGATATTGATAGAATGTTAACTGAGAATTCTGTTGACGTAAACGATTCTAGTAAAATATATTTACAGGAAACATTAGATATGCATGAAAAGTATATGAAAACTATTGTTTCTGAGGATGAAATAGATAATCCTCCTGTTTTCACTAGAGAACAAATTACAAGATTAATTAAACAAGAAGAATCTAGGAATATTATTGGATATAATGAAACAAAATTAACTAAAGATAAAATCCGAGAAATAGCTGAAAGGTCCAAAACAGGATTACAAAATTCTCAATTAGATGATAACAATCTTGAACTTACAGTTTAAGCATTTTAAAAGATAGAGGGGAAACCCTCTATCTTTTCTTTATATATTATTTCAAAGATAAAAATTAATATAAAGGAAACTAATATGAATTTTAATAGATTTGGAAATAATTTAAAACAAGATTTTGATAAAAATGGGAAAAGAAAATCTAATGTACCAATAAGTTTAGAAATAGTGGGTAAAACATTTGAAGGTTATGGATTAGCATATCTCACTAAACGTTTATGGAAGATAGATTTGGGATTTAGAGATTATTCAAGATTATTTACTCATTTAGAAACTAAAAAATGGAAAAAACTTTATGATTTTGTTATAATGTTGTGTGATAAACAAGAAAAAGATTTATCTGCAATTTATGATAGAAACTATGAAAAAGGTTTAAAACTATCAGAAAACTTTTTTATGTTAAACTTTCCTGGATATTTAGAAGATGGAGAATTGTATAATCAATATGCTATGTGCGATGTTAAAGGAGAGCCATATGAAATATTATTTACAGAATTTCAATTAAACTTAAATAAAACCAAATACACTGCTAATAAACGCATAAATGAGTTTTTAAATGATTATTGCAAGAGAGAAATATAAATATGATTAATTTAGTTAGAGTTTATTTAAAAAACTTTGCTGCTTTATATCACAGTTTAGGTCTTACAGAAATAGAAATAAATAGGTATGATTCGCCTAATAAAATAGTTTTAATAATTGGTCCAAATGGTAGTGGTAAATCTTCTCTTTTATCAGAATTTACACCATTACCATTAGAGCATACCAATAATAGAACTAAAAGTAGAATATTACCTGATAAAGATGGAATTAAGGAATTAGAATATTTAGTAGATAATGAATTTGTTTATAAATGTTTTATAGAATATACAAGTAAGAAAACTAATTGTTATTTATATAAAAAGCATATTTCAGATTCTGAATATGAGGAATTGAATCCTACTGGAAATGTAACTACTTATTTAGAACTTTTAGAAAAAGAATTAGGTTTTAGTAAGAATTACACTAAAGTAGGATATCTTTCATCTACTATTACTAATTTTATTAATATGAAACCATCTGAAAGAAATGAATATATTTCAGAATGGTTACCTAATATTTCTTTATTCCTACAAGGATATAAAACAGTTCAAAAGAAATTTAATATAAAGAAAAAAGAAATAGATAACCTAAATAAAGATTTAGGTAAAATGTTAGAAATAGATTATGAATTGAAATTAGAAGAGATAAAAAATTCTTTAAATTTCAATAAAGAAAAAATAGATGAAATCAATGCTAAGATAATAAAAGCAAATGTTTATCTTAAAGATTGGTCTAATTATTCTTATCATTTTAATCATTTAAATCAGTTAAAAGAAAGAGTATTAAATAATTTTAAGAAATTAAATACTGATAGAATAGTGTTAAAAAATATGATTCTTGATATTTGGAAGTATATTGGTGAGAATGGTGAAAAGTTATTAAAAGAAGAGTTAGAAAAAATAAAAGTTGATAAAAAAAAATATGAATTTCAATTAAATGAATTGGATGAAAAAAATAAAAAACTCAAAATCTCTATAGATGAAAAAACTTCTGTAACTGATAAGATAACTATAGAAAAATCACTTACCGAAGTTATTAGTTATTTGGAAGAAAAAGAGAAAGAATATAAAGAATTATTAGCATATAAAGAATCTATGATGAAAGATAATGCTAAAGCTATAGAATTATTTGGAAATATGAATACTGCTAATGTATATGAATTCATTTCTATAATGGATTATGTATTAAGTATTTATGAAACTTCCGATACAACATTAGCAACTAATTTACCTAATATACAAAGTACTATAGAAAAAGATTCTATATTATATGATTCTACTAACGATAAAATAAAAATAATAAATGACCAAATAGAGAATTATCATTTAGAATTGAGAAGATTAGATGATAATAAAGATTTAAAAGAATTAGTAGAAAAAGCTAATCCTAAAAACTGTAAAGTAAATACTTGTGAGATTTATAAATATCTTAAAAAGTATTTAAATGTGGATTCTGAAAAAGAAGATATAAGAGAAAAACTAAATTCTTTACAAATAGCTAAAGATGCTTCTCAAAAACTCTTAGATTCTTTAAATGATAAAATATACCAGTCTAAGTCTATTTTAGAATCAATAGTCAAAATTAATGATTTTTTATATAAAAAACGTGAAAATTTCATTAATTTTTCACCTCAAATTGTAGATATTTTATCGATAGTGGATATATTCCAAATGATAGGAGAATTAAATAAAATAAAAGCTTTGATTCCTAATTATAAAGAATATATACATTATTTAGAAAAAATAAATAATATAGAATCATCTATAAATGAGTTAAAGAATACTAAACACAATATAATGATTAAGAATGATTTAGAAAACGATGTTAAAGAATATGAGAATATAAGAAATTTAATATCACAAATTACTATAAAATATAATGAATGTGAAAAACTAGAAAATGATTTAAACAATTTAGATGAAACTAAACAAAAAATAGAAAAAGATGTAGAAGAATTTAATAAATGTGTGGTATTAGTAAATAATCAAAAACAACAATTATTGAATTTAAATAGAGCTAAATATTTACATACTTCTCTTACTAATTCTTTAAGAGATTTAGAAAATCAAAAAATATTGAAAGAAAAAGAATATAATGATTTGGAAAATGAAAGAGAACAATTGAAAACTGATTATATTAATAAACAACAATTAGAGAAAATAAGAAATAAAGCCTTAGAAGAATTGAATAAATATAAAGCTCTTATGGAAATATGGTCTCCAAAAGTTGGATATCCTGCATGGGAAATAGAAGATTTTCTATATAGATTAAAAGAAGAAACTAATGAAGACTTAAATGCTTTATGGTTTTCCAATTTAACTGTAGAAGATTTCGAAATTGGTCAAAATATGTTTTCTATAATAGTTAGGAGTAATGAAACTCTTATACCAGATGCATCAGAATTATCAGAATCTGAAAGAGCTACATTGGCTTTAGCTATATCATTTGCTATAATAGAAATGAATCTTGGTAGTAAAAAATATAACATTACTAGATTGGATGAACAAGATGGTATGTTAGATGGTATTAGAAGAAAAGCATTTTTATCTACTATAGAAACTATGATAAATCGTATGAATTGTCAAACTTGTTTTATAGTTACTCATAATAATGAGTTTGAGAATACAAATGCTGATGTAATACTTTTGACTAACCCAAATGATGAATTATATTCTCATTTATTAAAGAATAAGAATATTTTATTTCATTTATAAAAAAAAACAATATTATATAAATAGTTTTAATTAGAGTTATTAGTGGATAGAAACTATCAATTTCCATCCACTTTAAACTCTTTTCTACCCTTAATAGAAAAGAGTTTACATAGGCTTTAATTGAAACCTATGTATTGGTTTTTGAATGATTTGGCGAGGCCGATTTGATTTAAAATAGAAAGAAGTTCTTTCTTTTCTATTTCATTGAAATCTTTCGACCTCTTTACCAAATCAATAGCATCTTTTCGATACTTTTCAAAATTTGGGTCTTTTGCAAATCTTGTAGAAATTTGCATAATACCTTCATCTGATATTAATCGATTTGGATACATTGAAACCACCTCCTTTTTACAAGAGTAGTATACCAAATTAAATTGGTATTATTTTAATAATATCTAATTTGAATAGGAGCTAGTCTCCTATTCTTTTTTTTTATTTAACATGTTGATTAACTATATATTATGAGCGCGATTTATATAAGTCAAAATTTATTGAAAGGAGAATATCCATGGATAAAAAAGATGAAATAATAGGTTTCGATGCGATACTTGAAAGAGCTGAAGAAATTTCTGGTATTAGTCGTAAAGAGATAGGTGCTTCGTATGATGCAATAGTACATGCGAAAGTTAAACTCTATGAAGAAAAACATAAAGAGGTGTTTGATAGAGGTGGAGCATTATTATTCCAACTTCCAGACCATGCAGAGATTATGAGAAGAAGAGAAACTCACATAGAGAAAGATATCAATGGTAATGATATTACTATTCCTACTTCTACTACTGTAGGTTTTGCACCATCTCAGAAATTTGTTCTTTCTATTAATGGTGGCGTAGAATTGAAAGATTTGAATATCACACCAGTTGAAAAAGAAGTAAAAGCTAAGAAATCAGCATAATATGATTTTAACTTTTAATCATAATGGGTCAGTTGCTACATTATCTAATACTTTTATAATAAGTAAAGTTGTAGAGATAATGGGCAATGACCCATCTATTAAAGAATCTGGAATGCTTCAGACATTTGAAGAAATGTGTAATCCGAAGTTCAATATGCTTCATCCAAGTATAAATTATACTGCATATAATAATAAAATGGTAGCAAATATTGCTGCTAAATTATCTGATGTAAAAAGAAAATTTGAAATGGGTGAAGAAGAATCTTTAAAAAAGATATTGATTTCTGATATGCAAGATTTAATAAAATGTATAGATATGTTAGTAATAGCATCTCAGTTACCACCAGGTTCTGGAAGTGTTAAAATAACAATTGCTACCATTTAACAAAAATATAAAAGAGAGGGAAATTCCCTCTCTTTTTTTTTTCTAATAATTTTGATAAGTCATAGTAGTTCTCATATGAACTGGGTCTTTGAACCAATCTGCTTCCATTTTTTCTATTACATTATTTCTATCGTCTTTAGCAGAATCCCATTTAGAAATTATAGTTTCTATTTCTATTCCACCAAAGTTTCCAGAATTTTGTAAATTAGGAAGAAGATTATAAATAGCTATCTTTGTGTCTGCTACTACTAATTGTTTAAACATTTCAAAATGTCCAAAATCTATTTGACTCAAATTCCTTTTATAATTTACACTTACTACGAATTTAAAATTCTCTGGTGGTACTGGATTTACCGTTACCATATCAGGAAATTCAAATTTCACAGTGTAATAATTATTCACATGAGGAACTAAACTCATCAATTGGTCTATCATTGTTACTGTATTAAAATTAGCCTGTCCACCTTTGTGACGATAAATACCATGCACATCGTTTCCAGGACAATAATAATCATAGATTCCTATATAAGTATATAATGTTGGATTTTTGTTAGGTATTTTATATCTGAATATAGCTTTCTTCCCAGATATAGGATTTATTTCAGGTATACCATTAGAACTATCTAGTTCTACACCTTCCAAAACCATTGGATAATAACTTGAATAGGTCATCAATGATTCATTGTGTATTATATTCATATAAAATTCTGTATCAAACTGTTCAAATACCATAGGAGAAATATTATTTTTAATAGTACTCATGATACTTGAATCAGTAAGCATTGCACCTAACTTTACAAACATCATTATTTTATTTCCTTAATTAATAATTTGTTCCTGTTTTTGCTTGTTTAGCTTCTTTCTTCTTCATTTTAAAATCAAGTTTTAAGAAAATATCATGTACTCTATGAGACGAAGAAGTTTGCCAAGCATCTTGTTTTATTCTACCATAACAATTAGAAATTTTACTATTAATTACCGAAGTAAGTTTCTTAGCTATATCATAACCTCTCCAAGCCATCATATGAATCCACATTGCAAATGCAACTGGTAAAGTTATATAACCAACTATTGGTAAGAATAATGAAATAAATGCTGCCCAACCCCATGCTTTTCTTTTATTATCTTCATGAGTTTCTAGTTTTTTCATCGCATTATTATTAAATGTGATATTAACTATTGGTACATATCTACCATTCTTTCTTATTGCTAAGTTGAATTTACTTTTCCTATAAACATAATTGTCTATATCATGTAAAACTTTACTCTTATCATTTAAAGTGTAATAAGATTGGAATTCTTTCCATGCTTTTTCTATTTCGCCTTTATCATATTTATCCATATATTTTTGAGGAATATTTCTGATATTATCATCAAAAATCTTTCTTAATATTTTAGGAAATTCAGAATAAATTATATCGATTTCTTTTTTCAAAGAAGGTTTAATATTTTTCTCATATTCTACTTCTGTAACAAATCTCATTCTTTCTGTAGATTGTTTCATTTCTATTCTTTCATCATTCTTTTCATCGAAATCAATATTAAACATTTCATGAGCTTCTTTAGACCAAGGGTCTTCTGGATTTGGCTCAAAGTTTTTTCCAGTTTGTGTATATTTAGCTTTTTGAATTTTCAAAAGTTCATAAGTATTTACACCTAAACTTAAACTTTCACTAGAATTCATACTTATAGTAACTGTTTCGTTATCATTATAAGTAATCTTAGATTTAGAAGCATCAAATTTATATACATCTTCAAGTATTTTTAAACTAGATTCTTTAGAAAGAATATGTTTAAATTCTTCTTGAGATAATTTAGCTCTCCAATCTATTTGTGGGAAAGTTATTGGCTTAGATTGCCATCCTTCTTCATATTGTAATGATTCAGTAGATGGCATAGCAGCTGCAGTATTTACTTGAGCAAATTTAGCAGGGTCTGCTATTCTAGCTATTGCAAATCCTGGCATTTTTACACAGTCAAAAGTTATAGGTACCATATCACCAACTTTTGCTATATAAGCTACTCCTTTTTCATCTTTTTTTTCTAAGAAATTAGGAGTAAATACTCTAACAGAGAATGCTATGTTTGAATTCTTTTGTATCCAATCCCATGGTATATAACCCATAGGAGCTACAAACTGTACATGACCATCTATTATATCTCCACTTACTTTATAATCAAGTATCTTATGAGATATTCTAGTATCATCAATCTTGAAGAATCTATCTTGAGTACAATTCTTATCAGGATGCTCTAATTCTCCAAACCATACACCTTGTGATAATTGTTCATTTACATAAGCGGAAGTCGTAAGGCATCTTACAAAATCTTCTCCAGAATAAAAAGTTCTATTTCTACTTATAGCAGATAATTGCATCAAAACTGTTTTTACTATACAATTCTTTTCATCTATATCAGCTATTTTCTGTAAACCACCAAAATTTTCTATAGAAAATATAGCTGGTTTGTCTAATCTTAAAATAGTAGCAGGCATTTCTTTTCCTCCAATTATTTTAATAAGAATTTCTTTTTTTTTCTTATTTCATATTAAGGTGTTTTTTGAAATGAAAACACTATAATATAATCAATCCCTTATAAAAGGAGAATAAAAATGGAAGATTCGCAAGTTTTAAGCTTGAATTTGGATGCTTCATTTGAAGTGTTTGCTTCTACTTTGGGCATGGCTTTAAGAAATAGAAATGAATCTAGATTAGTTACTATTTCACCTAATTCCATAGCAGTAGTTTGTAATAAAGATACTCAAAAAGACCAATTCAATGCTATTTTTAAACTACCTGAATTGAAAAGGAATTATGCTGATAATATAGTTGAAATAATTAGAAAGAGCAATGATGCAGAACAATTTTCTACACTTTATGCATATTTTGGACACATTTTAGGACTCTATACTTTCTTATCACTTTTCAATACTAGAAATGTGCCAGATATAAGAGAATACAAAACAGATGTAAAAATAGTATTAAAACAATTAATTCGTGCTATATTGATAGCAGAAGATAAAGGAATTTATTTTAAATCATTTATAGACCAAGAGTTAGATAGTGATAAAGAAACTGATAACGATTTTTCTAATGAATTAAAAATTACTTATAATTTTGATTCTATGATAGACGCTATGGATGATTATTTAGGTTTTCCTAATAGTTATATTCCTACACAAAGAATACTTTCCTTAACTTATGTTGCAATGTATTATGTGTTAATTGGTACTTTACCATCAATGTTTACTTCCGACTTAATTTCTTTTAGACAATTTTTAGAAATTTGTAGAAGAAAAAATGGTGCATTGGATGCTATAAAGAATATTTTGAATAATTTAGACCCTACTCCAGTTAAAAGAATATTAGGTTTAATAAATACTTTTTATAAATTAAGTGAGTTTTATTCTATACATTGTCCTATTTTTACTATAGATAAAGATAAGATGACTAATAAGAATTTAACTTTCTTAGCTCTTAATGGTTTAGGAGAAGCTATAGAAAATATTCCAGAAGATGAAGAGTTTTCTCATTGGTCACAATTATATACCGAATTATTGGATAATAATGCTTTTGGCGTAGAAATACCATTGTCTAAAATAATAGACGGAACAGATTATTTTACGCCAGTCAATAGAATTACTTTGATAGATGATATTACTTCTTCTTCTATTTTAGGTTATGACTTAGGTGAAATTATAGATAATAATGTTAGAAATGATGGCTCTACTGTAGGTTATCAATTCTCTAATGCAATGTTTATAAACTTAATCAAACTTGATAATAAAAAGTTTTTTGATTCTATGCCTCTTAAAGAAATAGAAGCATTTGTATTGAATGAATTAGGAAATGTTCAAAATGGATTAGTAAGTCCAGAAACTATAGAAAGATTAGCTTATTTTGCAGCAATGTCAAGATTTATAATACTTTCTAATAAAGAACTTCCTGAAGATTTAATGAATTTAGTACATTCTATACTTTATCATTCTGAAGCTTTAATGGTTGGTTACTATACTGAATGGTTTATAAAGAAAGATAGAGTTTATAAAACTGTAAAGAGATATATGGTTACTGAAGCTGAAAATGATAATACATGCACTTTATCACAATTAAAAGCAGAATGTGACTTTATTCTTTTAAATTATTCAGATTTTGTTTCTACTGTTTATACTTATTGTAAAGATAAAGAGAATACTCAATTAATTGAATTGTGTAAAGATTGTAGAATGAATCAAAATGCTGTTTATAATACTTCTATTTTCTTAATGAAAAAGAATAGAATGAATATTTTAAATCAAGCTTATTATATAAAACTTACTGATAGTGTAGATATAGAAAACTTTGTAAATGATATAATTGAATTCAAATATACTTTGATTATACAATTATTTAGCACTAAAATTAATAAAAGTGATTATGTAATGCAAGATTTATTTCTTACTATGATGAATGGTAATACTAATAAACATATAGATTTTGAACAATTGAAAAATTTCTTAAATGATTTGACTTATGATAGAGAAGGAGTTTGTTCTATTAAACTTTATCGTAAATTAGTTTCCAATTTTGTTAAAATATATCAATCAAATTTAACAAATACTGAGAAATTTATGCTTCTTTATCATTTTATAATATTTTTCACTTTTAGAAATCTTGCTTCTCATGCTTATATAGAAGAAAATGATATTAAAAATATTTTACTTTTGGATGATGGTAATGAGGTTAATGACCAAGCTTTAGAATACAATCAATCTATTGAAGATTTTATTTCTGAAATGTATCCTAGAAAAGCAAAATTGAAAGAGAGAGGTTTCTATGAGCAACTTTTGGGACGTTCTCGATAAAAAAAGAGACGAAATCCATTTAAATAAACAAAATAATATAGATTTTACTGAAAATAATGACTCAGTAGAATCATTCGTGAAGCAAATGACACATTCGTTAGAAGTAGTGGCCGATACTCTTAAAGAGAATCCTGCGGAAATTTCTAACGATGTTAATAAGCCGCAGGATGTAGAACCTGGTGTTCCTAAAGACCCTACGGCCACTGATGAAAATTCTAACGAATCCGATGAAACTGAAGATGCAACAATGGATGCTGGTGATAATCCAGATACCGGCGAAGGTCCAGTGGAGGAAGATGCGGCTCAGGAAGAGGAAAAGCCTGAGATACAGCTCAACAAGAACGAATTCGCCACGGAATTCGGTATGAAGTATTTATCTCGTTTATTTGTGCAATTGATAGATTCTATAGATTCTTCTTATAGGAAATTGAGTACGATTAAGAATATAAACAAAAGATTGGTAGTCGAATTGGTTAATCTGAAAGAAATCGTAGAAGAAGAAAATGAGAATATAATTGTTACGAATATATGGGAAACCCAAACCAAGTATTATCTTTACGTGGATAAATATAAAGAAATATTGAAAAGGTTGGGTGTCGGAATTGTTCCTGACAAGAAATAAAAAATTTTATGTGGAGGGCTTAATATGCCTGTAAGTATGAATAGAAAAACTTCAAGCGTGCCTCTTAGTGTAGAAACTATTTTCGCACCTTCAAGTTCTAATGATATCTTTAACGATGCTTTTTCTTATAGTCAAGAAGATTTAGTATCTTTTAACAATGCTTATGCAAAAAGAAATGCTGCTCCTTGGCATGCCTTTGCACTTTCTTTGGAAAATGTAATGGAAAAATATGTTTCTGGCGGACACAGTGTATTCAGTGATGAAGGATTCTCTGAAATAATGAGAAACCCTAAAGCTAAAGCTCAATATATTGCTCACATAAAGAAACATGCTTTCCAAGGTAATGAGCACATGGGTAATGTATTTGCTCAAACTTTGTCTAACTCTGTTAGAGCAATACAAAACAAAACTGGAGTTCAACCTGGTGAAATCCCTGCATGGGGTCGCGAAGGTTATGATGCTACAGCTATTCACTCAAACAGAAGTAACTTTAACGGATGTTTGGCTTTCACTTTGGTAGGATATTTCGCTAGAAGTAAAGCTATGGAAATGTTCCACCCAATAGAAAATGGTGATATGCCAGAATTCGATTTCGAATATTATTTGTCTTATGCAAGACATCCAAGAACTGGTAAACTCATTCTTTTGCCTAAAGGTCAAAGAAATGGAGAATTACTTGGTGCATTCGATTTACCAGAAATTTGTTCTAAATACTCTCCTGATAACCCACATGTTATCGACCCTAATGGAGCTGGAAACAACTTTGCAGGAAAGGAAGCATTTATAGGACATGAAGGATTGGTAAAATTTGGTTATAAAGGTAACTGTATAATTGAATCTGGCTACTCTTTACAACATGACCCATTGAATGACGATGTACATATTACTGAAATATGGTACAAAGCTGGATATGATTTGAAAGGTAAAACTGAAGTAGATAATACTGATGTTGCTACTCTTGCTCCTATCTACAAAATGAAGAGAGTAAGATTAAGAGCTGGAAATACTCAAGGTGAACAACATTTGAGAATATTCTCTGGTTCTGTAATTCTTGAATCTGAAGTTTTGGAAGATAAAGAAGGCGATGCTTCTAAGAAAGTTCCTGTTAAGAAAACTTTTGAAGAACTCATTACTGGTAGAGTAAATTTGGATACTGGTGACTATGCTGTTTCAGCAATGAATAACGGTGAATGGTCTCCTGATAAATATACTGACCATAGAAATGTTGACTATACGACTCATGAAACTCTTTGTTTCGCATACAAATTGTCTGCAAAGATTTTGGATGCTGCTAACTTGAGAGGTGGATTGAGATTCACGAGAATGAGAATTCATGAAACTTTGAGAACTGAATATAGCTGCATTGGTTCAATAGCTGTTTCTCCTTATATTAACGATGAATATAACTTGGGTGGAAATCAAAACATCGGTTATGTTGCAGTTATGACGGATGAAATGTCTAAACAATATGCTATAACAAGAGACCTTAAAGGTGAAGCATTCTTGGAAGACCAATTCGAATTGACTTCTGATATGTTTATCGGAACCCAAAAATTTGGTTCTTATATGAGAACTGTTCAACATGATATAGCTAACATAGGTGCTATAGGTAACGAATCTGTATTCGAAGTAACTAAGAAAGCTTTGAAACAAAAAATAATGTGGGTATTCAGCAAAGCTGAAACTTACTTGAATATTCCTGGTGCTGAAGATGCTTCTCATGCTATACCTAGAAACTGGGTTGGTATTGGACCAGAAATTAAAATAGAAGCTTTCCCTGATATAACTTTTGAAACGCTTCCTATGACTAATGACCAAGCTATTTCTACTTCCGCAACTCAAAAGTTCGGATTTAATATAGAAGCAGCTGCTTCATTCAGAGATAACTTGAATAGACATGTAAGATTGATAGGTTGTAAAGATGAAAGATGGCTTCCTAAAGACATTATGTTCTTTATGAAATCTACTGATATCCAATTCCCTACTTTATTGTACTATGCATTTATGTATAGAATATATAGCGGAATTGACCCATTCTATACGAACTTACCTGCTATCTTGTTCTATGGACGAGACAACTTCTATTGCTTAACTCAAGCTATGGTTAAATTGGCAGTGTTGAACCAAGACGAAAATGTATATGCTAAGATGAACAACGAAGCTAGAACGAGAAGAACAGTAACTGCTTGGGAAACTATTCCTCATACTAATTTGACGAATACTCCTACAGTTGCTGAATCTGAAGCTATGAAGAAAATAGCTCAATTTAATAAATTGGCTGCTATTGGAAAATTAGCTGATGATGCAACTCCTCTCAATCCTAAAGCTTCTGAATAATCTTATTCAATAGCAGTAAGTTTTAATGTAAATGTAAAGGTTCTAGGGGAAATCCCCTAGAACTTTTTTTATCATATTTGTGAACCGTATCAAACTAGTACCTCGTTTATATATTATGTATATGAGTTGTAAAAATATTAAAAAGTTTTATAATTCAAATTTAAAAAAAAACGGAGAATAAAAATGACTAAAAATTTAAAAAATGCATATGGTACAGAATGCCATTATGCTGGTCTTACAAAAAGACCATGTAGAATCAATTCATCATACAATTTGGGTTTAACCCTTTATGGTATGATGAAAGAATCTGAAGAGAAATATGGGAAAGGTATAAATGATGAAAAATACCTTTCTTTCATATTTAAAGGTAAGGGTCTAGGTATATATAGACACAATGGATATATTTACCTAGGAGTAAGATTGTTCGGCGTGCAAACGTTGTTGATGGTCGTAGAAGGAATAGGTGCCGGAAAAGACGCCTGTTTAGCTTATGACTATTTAACAAATAGTAATCAATCCTTCCTCATGGAAGAATATAACTATGAGGACGGAAAAGCAGGTAAATTTAAGGTAGATTTTGACCTTGAAGAATACTTGCAAAATAGTTTCAACAACTGGATAGAGACGCATCTCGTTGGAGATGTAGTTGAAATGAAAGAAGTTGAAAAAGGAGATTTAGATGAGTACGAGAAAAAGGAAATATCTAAATTGTTTGAGAAAATCATGGATAAAGCATCTAGCGGTTATGCTAGAATGCAAAATCCTGATTTAGTAGCTGAAGATGAACCTAACTTGAAAAAAGTTAGAGAAATCTTAGCTGCTTAAAAAAAGAGAGGGGAGAAATCCCCTCTTTTTTTTTCTTAATCTTTAGTATTTTGACATTAATATATGAAATTAGTAGATAAAGGAGTATTACATGAAATTAAACTCTTTAGATGCTTCATTACTTAATGTTATAGATAAGTCACAAAAGATAATGGATTCTTTATATAAATTATCTTTAACGTTTTGTCCTGAAATGATAGAACAATATACATTGATAACATTACGAAGTTATAAAGTTAAGAAAAGTATACAAAGAGGTGACGAATTTGAAAATGAATATTTTTATAAATATTTATTAGAAGAATTAGATAGATTGCCTTTTAGTAAATTGTTATATGAATATAGTGAAGATAAATGGGAATTATTTAAAGAGAGTATAATAGATACTAATTCTCAATGGAGAAACAATGATTACAAAGATGTAGTGAATCCTATTAATAGTAATGAAGGAGATAACCCAGATGATAATAAAGTCATCAATTGTGTTTATGCTGGCTTCTTACCTAGTATGGAATTGATAAATAAAGATAATTGTAGATATCCACTTCCTCCAAGAATAGAAATACATAGGAGATATGACCCAGAGATTTATACTCATTTAATGAATAGAAATTCATATTGGTCTAATTTTGGAAATTTTAGAGAAGTAGCTAGAACTAAAAATACTTCAGTTAATGAAGACCCAGTTAATAGTAGTATAATACAAGGTTCAAATCTTACTCCGCATAGAACTAGTGGTTCTTATACATATGAAGTTTCTGATAACTGGTTATTTGAATTTGGTGATAATGTAAGAATGTTGATTGATGTGGATTCTGCTATCAAAGGTTTAGCATTAGCATTTACTATGGGTTTTGAAAACTTTATTAGAAATAATGCTGAAGAATATAATAGAATATTGAGCGAAATGATACAAAGTGGAATGTTTTCTGCTTTAAGTCAAAAATCTGCTAAATATAATGAAGTAGAAGATAGTGACTTAATGGAAACTGAATTGGATAAATTAGAAGACCCAACTATAGGTTTAACACCACGATGTTCAAAACACCTCAATTTATTACCAACTAATTCAAGTTATTTCAATATTTATATTTATTCATGCTTGAAGAAATATGATATGGATAAGAATTATGAATTTGTTAAGAATCTTGAAGAAGCTATTAATATAGAAATTGGTAAATATATTAATTCAGTACAAATTTCTGCTATTATGACTACTGCTGCTTGGCATAATTTATATGGTGGAAATCCTAATTTCTATCAAGATTTCACTTCTCGAATTTATAATAGCGTATTGCAATTAAATGCTAAAGAAATGAGATTATTCTCTAAGAGACATGCTATAAATAAAGAAAATCCTTATGTTCAAAACAGAGATAGTATTTCTGGAAGAACTTTAAGAAATCTTACTCATAATCTTCATACTTTATTAACTTTCTTATTAAACACTAATGATAAAGTTGATTATATAGGAATACAAAGTAATAGTAAGAAATATGATATTTATGGTAAATATAATAAAAAACTTTCAGTAATAGTAGGTACATTGATTAATAGAATATCTGAATTTAGTTCTGTAGTTTCTAATAATGCTAGAACAGTTGTTGGTATAAAGAATCAAAAGTTTATAGTAGAAAATACTATAGATGTTGGTAATAGAGCTTTAAGTCAAATTGCTGATAAAGGTTTGAGAATAAAAATTCAAGCTATGTTAGAAAATAATGATGATAAATATCAACATACAGTAAATGAAAGAGATTACTTAGTAGTTCAGAATTATATGTACACTGCTGCTGTATTTAAAGTAGTTTTAATATCATTGTTAACTTATTTAGATACTATAGTAAGTGAAAATCCTAATGAAGTAGATTTGAGTTATATAAAAGAAGATTATTATTCGGCTAGATATCAAATAGCTAAAGATAAACTTCGAAATGCTTATAATCTTTTAAGGAAGAATTTTGATAGATTTTATGATGATAGCCCTTATGCTTTTTATGATTCATTTCCATTAGGTTCATTATCTAATTCTTTTGTAGTAAGAGATTCTTATACGAATAAAAAAGATTATTCAAGAGCAATAATGAAAGATAAATCTAAACAAGAAGATACTATTAAAGCTATATTTGAAGAAATGTCTAAAGTACATAATAGTGAATATGATAGATGGTCTTATTTTCATGAATTGAAACATTTTACTAGTCAAATTTACTATTTCATTGGTATTACTTCTAAAGAAGAAACTGATTTAATATTCCGAGGAATTGAAGATGTTTTAGATGATGAAATGCTAGAATTGCATCAAGATAATAATGAAATAATTGATTTTACTAATCAATTTAATAGATGGAGAGATAACTTTGATACTAATTTATCTGCCAATATAGATATTAAAAACATTCCTGTAAATTTGCAAAATAATCAATTAACTGCTATGGAAAGTTTAGATATCAGTTTAAAACTTCCTGTTTTATTACAATCTTTAGAAAATGTGATGTATAATGAAACAGCTGACCCTAATAAAAAACATAAGTTTTTAGAAAACTTAGCTTTATTAGATGCAGCTTATTATAATTATATGAAAAAGGATATTGCTGAATATGAAAAAAGATAATGTTTATTCTAGAGAATTTGCTATAATCGATTTCGATGAGGTAATGTCTGATACTAAAGTATTAAACAATATGGAAGTAATGAAGAACTTCAAATCTATAAAAGAAATGGGTTCTTCTAAATTCAACAAAGAACAAGATGTTTTAAATGAACCATTAGTAAAAGATGCAGATACATATAATTTTTATGTTTTATCTGTTAGAAATAATATTAAAGATATTCCTAGAACTTTTTTAGGTGAAGCTATAGCGTGGAAGATTAAATCTCCTTATACTCATAGCTTTGTGTCTTTAGATGTTAATATGAATTCTGCATTGGGAATGTTAACTCAAGGTTTATGTAGAGAATTTCCAGAGTTTATAGGTTATCAATCTTTTAAATGGAAATTTAAAAGAGATTATGATATACATGCTTATACTATAACTAAAGAAGAATATAAGAAAGGTAGAAAACTATTCTCAAATATGATTATAAATATTCAAAAGTATTCATATGACTTTTTAGGAATAGTAAAACCGCTTTTATACAAACTCAATTCTTCTAAATTACCTATAGGTAATAATAAGCATGAAGCTGATATAGAAACTTATCATAAAAGAACTAATTTTATTTGTAGTACATTTGCATTATACATGCTAACTTCTATAAGTAAAAAAGCTAATAGTTGGTATCATGAGAGAGTAGCTAAAGATAATTTAATTACTTCTTGTTTTAATCCAGCTTCATTAGTAAATGTTCCTGGTATGAGGTTTTTATTTAACGTGCCTCCAACTAAATCTATTGATGAAGTTAGAAGTAAATATTTAAAAACCCATCCTGTTAATAATTAGAAAAAAAAAAGAACTGTAGGGTTTTCCCTACAGTTCTCTATTTATGTTCTCTACCCTATCTTATTTCGTCATTAATTTTTTGGCAGCTTCTGCTCTTTCATGCATTTTTTGGAATAATGCTCCTACTGTTCCAGATAAATTTTCAAATATCTGTATACTTTCTACAGGAGTTAAATCTCTCAAACTTAATATTGTTTCTTTAAACAAATTACAATAATTTGTTATTTTACCATAAAATTCGTCAGTATTTTGACAATCTATACATTCTGCCATTAACAATGTAGGTGGATATTGCGAATCTACATTATATCTATTGTCAAGTTTAAACATTATAGTAGCTTTATCCTTGTTAATAAATTGACTTGTATAACCCATACTTTCTGTATCACAATCAGTTTCCATATTTCCTATAAAGATTGCAGGAATAAAAGCCATTTCTTTTAAACCTCTTTTCATTAATTCTGTAGTTGGATGAAACCAATAACCCATTACTAATTCAGATTTCATATTTACTGAACCAGTTGTAGGATCTAATATACCAGAATTTTTTACTTTAATTTCTTGTGGTTCTTCATCCATTTGAAACATTTCATCAAATTCATCTGTATAATTTCTTAGCAATTCATCTTCTATAATAATACCAAATTCTTCTTGATTGTTAATAGTATTATAGATTATAGTCGCAGCATCTACAATAGATGGATTTGTATTTCGTATTGCACTATCTCTTCTTTCTTTAAAAACAGTTGTAAAGGATTTGATAGTTTCTAATGATTGATTTAAAGGTAACATATATTCTCCTATTTTTTTTTCTAGATTGCTATAATAATATAATTTTAATTTTACTTTAGTAGTTAATTCTTTTAATTGAAATATTAATATGATTCAATACAATACTTCTAATAAAAGCTTTTTAAAGCTTCACTATGTATTAAAAAAGATGGGTATTAAAAATAATACTTTTTTCTTAGAGTTAAAAAATCCGCTATTGTTGAATATAAATCCTAGAGATGAAAATTTACCATTTGAAATAAAAATATTAGTAAATCAAGAAATTCAACAAAATATATGGTATTTTGTAAGAGAAGTAGTTAGAATACCTACTGGTGGTTCAGAAATACAATTTAAAGCACATAAATTATCCATAGCAGTTTTATGGTGTTTATTAAATAATTTAAATACAATAATTCAAGGTCCTCGACAATGTGGTAAAACCACTGGTGTAGCAATATTTTATTTATGGTTATTTTATTGGGGTGCTAAAAACACTCAAATGGCTTTATATAGTATATCTGAAGAACTTTTGAAAACAAATATATCTAGAATAAAAGATATACGTTCTGCTCTCCCTAAATATTTACAATTAGTAAGTAAAATGGACCAAGATAATGCAAGTTTAATGCGTATCAATAGGGCAGATGGAACATTTAATGTAATAAGAATAAAAGCATCGGGTAAAAGCGAAGAAGCAGCAAGAAATGTAGGACGAGGACACTCTACAGCTTGTCAATGGTATGATGAGTTTGCATTCATCGAACATGTACAAGCACAATTTGAAACAGCTGTATTTGCTTATTCTTCTGTTGCTAGAGAAGCTGCTAAACATAATGCGCCACACCATATTTGTTTATCTACTACCGCTGGTTTTTTAGATACAGAACATGGACAATGGGCTTATTCTATGATACAAGATGCAGCACCATTTAATGAAACACTTTATGATATGATTTATGTGGATAAAGATAAGAATGTTAAAACAGATGAAAAGAAAGTATGGAATTATATAAAATCTTCTTCTTCAGGAGCAAAAACTTCTGGAATGGGAGCATTTGTTTCTATTGAATATATGTATTATGATTTAGATGTAAATGAGAATTATTTAGAAGAAATGCGTTCATTAGTTAAATCAGAAGATGCATTTAGAAGAGAAGTTTTGATGGAATGGCGTTCTACTTCTTCTGACCATCCACTTGGACAAGAAAGAGTAGCACAATTACAAAAACTTATTAAAAAACCAATACATATAACTTTGATAGATAATTTATATGCATTGAATTTCTATAAAGATTTAAACGATATAGATTTTGATTTTCCTTATATTTGTGGAATGGATATAGGTTCTAATACTGGTAGTGACTTTTCTGCTTTAGTTATAGTAGACCCTAGAACTTTTGAAGTAGTAGCTACTATAAGAACTAATCACCATACTACTCCTAAATTTGTAAGAGCAGTTAAATATATTTTACACAATATATTTATAAATTCTGTAATCATAGTAGAAAGAAATGGTGTTGGTGGACCAATAGCACAAATGTTAGATGCTGATTTACCGCCTTCTAGAATGTATAGAGATGAAAGAGAAATACCTGGTATTGCTTTAACTCGTCCACTTAGAGATTTATTATTTAATGAAATACTTAAAGCTTCTGTTATGGAAGAAATGTATAAAATACATGATAAACATATAATCTCTGAAATAGTGACTCTTAAAATGAAAAATGGTAGAATAGACCATGAAGATGGAAAACATGATGATACTTTAATCTCTTATCTTTATTGTAAATGGTTTTTATCATTCTGTCCTACTCGTAGTAAATATATTGACCCTATATTTATTGGAGTTAATAGAAATAATATGATGAGTAAAGAACAAATCAACGATTTGATGAAAGATACTCTAGAAGGTTATAAAGAAGAAATAATTAAATTTGCTAAAGGAAATAGAATGCCTAAATTTAAACCTATGGAAGATAGTTTTGAAAAAATCAGGAAACAAGAAGAGTATCTTAAAGATACTTTAAGAAATCCTGGTTATTATAATTCTCCAGATACATTAATGCAAAAATGGTATAAAGAAGCAGAAGAACGAGAAAGAAAAGAATATGCTAACGTTTCAGCATATGATATTACAAATGAATCATTAGAAGACTATTATAAAGATAGTTCAGAAGACAAAATAGATACTGAAGAATTGAATAAGAATTTACAAAGGGATGAAGAAATAAATAGAAAACGTTCTGATTTATTTAAAGCATCTTTTAAAGCAGGTTCTAGTAATTCTTTTAGTCATGATTTTTAGAAAAAAAGAGAGGGAGAAATCCCTCTCTTTCTTATTCCTCATTGGAAATTCTACCCTTAAAAACACTTTTCAAATATTAAAGTATAAAACTTTAACAATAAAATATGATAATTAAATTAGTGATTTTAAAATTCATATAGAATTTCCTTAATTTATTTATATAAATAAATTAAGGATGAAAAAAAAAAGAGAGAGAAATCTCTCTTTTTTTTTTAAAAATTTTTATAGGAGGCTCATAGAATAGACTTTATAAAAGTGGTTCTATGAACTTTAGAAGAAGACAATGAATAAATCCTATTTTATTTTCAAATAAATTTCTGAAACTTTTGATTTTAACCAATTAAGGTTAAAAATACCAGATTTATATAATCTGATATAAGTTTTAGAAATTTCAACTAATATTATTTCATTATTCTTTATCTCTTTAATGAAATAAATATTATTTTTGAAATCTAAAGGATTCATTTTTGCCTCCTTTTTTCTTTTTTTTTTGAGAAATATTTTAAATGGAAGTTTTATAAAATATTTCTCATATACATAATATCTAATTTCGACCTCAATTTTATACGGGTTAACAGATTTATGTAAAAAAAAGAGAGGGAGAAATCCCTCTCTTTTTAATTATTTTACTTTTAGGAGCATTATTTTATTTTGATGAATTCTAATTTTATTGTTTGGTCATCTATATGAGATATTTTATATTGTGCTCTTTTAACTCTACTTTCTTTTTCTCTTTCAAAATGAGAATCATATAAACCACTTTCATCTACAACTTCTTCTATATAAAAGAAATTTTTAAATTTTTCTATTAATTTAGAATCAGAAGTTCTTTCTTGAAATACTTTATAAATTATATTCGAAGTAGCATTTTTTACAGTTACATCATTATGACCAAATGTTTTGTATACTGGATTTTCTCTATTAAATAAACAAAGAGTAATGTCTTTAGCATCATATATGGTGAATAAATATTGTTTATTAGTCTTTGTATCATTAGATTGCAATAATGTTTTATCATTGTAAATATACCAAATATATTTTTCTTCTTCATGCAAAGCTAATACTTTTATTTCGTTTTCTTCTTTAGCTTCTATAAGTTTTTGATTTTCTTCTTCTAATCGTTTTATATCGTTTCCGCCAGAAGAAATCAATTTTGCTCCAACATATACCGTACCAATACCCAAACCTATTTTAGCTAAAGTACTTAAAAAACCACCACCTTGATTATTTTCAATTTTTGCATTTGGGTCACCATAATAATGACTATGGTGATGATTTACTAAAGTTAAATTTTCGGTTCTTATATCTCTACTACCACTTTCAAATTTTGAATATGCATCATTCATAGCTTCGTTAGAACCTTCACCATATATTTCTTGAGCTTTTGCAATCTTTGGTTCTTCTTTATCACTCATTAGTTTTACTCCTTTTAATAAACTTTCTTTTTAAGAAATTAGTAATTTTGTTTAATAAACAAACAGCTGATACATTTCCTAAATCTCCAACTAATTGTTCTATATCTTTTACTTTCATATCAGAAATATAATCTTCACATTTATCAATAAATTTATTGTATTCAAAATCTATTACTCTATATCTATTGATTATTTTTCCTTTCTTATCTAACCATATGGTCAAAGGTTCTTGTTCTATAGGAACTGGTAATTTTTTCATACAAGTTGCATAATCGCCGTGTTGAAACCAATGAATTATGGTTATAGCATAATTATCATCAGTAGGCTTTCCACATTCTGAACCATCTGGACTTTCATTGGTTCTTCTAACTTTAAAACATTTCTTTTTTAATTCTTCTGGAATATTTAAACAAATTTTTAATCCATAATTTGTCAAAGCCAAATATACTGGAGTTTTATCTTCTTGATATTTTTTATCCCAATAATCAACTTTAATACAAACTATATCCCATATAATTAAACCATCTCTACTTTCATATAATTTCTCAGGTTTCTTATCTAATATAAAAACTATTTGCATGGATTCATGAAAACAAGTTTTAACTGTAGATTTTTTCCTCATTTTTAATACTCCTATTTTTTAAATTTACAAACTCATAATATATAGTTAATGGGGTATTCGACATTTTTATATAATTTTGAAGGAGTTTATAATGCAATTTGATGAAAAAGAAATAACTCTTGATATAGAAGATGAAGAAGAATTACTTTGGAGAATAGAAGACCAAATAAGTAATATAGAAAATGAACCTGTAGAAATAGATTATATACGATTTTATGTATATCAAATGATAGGTTTACCGAAAGATGAAGATATAGGAAATGTAGTAACTTTCTTTGAAAATGAAGAAGATAGAAAAGATTTTTTAACATTTTTATTAAATTTAAGAATATTAATTACCAAACATTTAGGTTTAAATCTTTTTAATACTAATGATGAAGAATTTCCATTTGAAGTAATATATAATCTTTATTACACTTTTGTGATAGATAGATACAATACTTTTGCTAATTATTTAATTGGTTTACAAACAGAAGATAATTATAAATTCAAAAATAGAGAAGTATTTACTTTAGAATATTGTGCAAAAGAAATGAAATTAAAGAATTCTATAGAAAGTGAAGATTTAGATTTGGATATAGAAAAAGTTAAACATTTATTAACTTCTCCTAATGCTTTGTCTACAGAAGATGCTAAAATAGATACTCAAATTATAAATTCTACTATTCCATTTAAATATCTTTATAGAAAAGCTTTCTTAAATGAGTTTTATTTTAATGATATAGATAATTTTTTAGAATTCTTTTATACAATGATTTCTGCGTTAGAACCTAACCAAATATATACTTCTATTTATGCTTCTTTATGTAATTTTGAATATTCTGCTGATATAGATTTATTTATGAAAAAATATCAAGCCTTTTTATTAAGAGATAGTACTATAGATAAAATAGAAGAATTATATAAACAAAAATTAAATATCTATAAGAAATCTAACACAAAAGATATAGAATAAAAGGTTATTTGAAAGGAGAAATATAATGGTCAACGAAAATAATTTTGACTTTGATAAAGTAGAGGATGAAAAAATGGATGAAAATAAAAATGAAATGAATGAATTTATTGAAGAAAAAATGGAGGAAATGAAAGATGCTTGTAGTAAAGAAATTGAAGAAAATGATAACAAAATCGAAGAAGATGCTAAGATTATCACAGATGAGAATGTTGAAACTGAGGAAAAAGGAGGAGAACAAGCATCCTCTACTGAATTGGAAATGGAAGTTAAAGAAGTAGATAATGATTCTGAAAAGTTAATGGATGATGATGCTATTGAAAAACTTAATGTAGATAGTAAAGAAGTTGCTGGTTTAAGTGAAGAAGAAATAGAAGAATTAGAAAAAGAAGTTCCTATAGATTGGAATGAAATAGAGTTTGAAAGCGCTAATCCAGATATACCTAAAGTTACAGATGAAGATTTAAAAATACTTACAGTTACTAAATTGGTATCCAAGAGTAGAGCAGAAATGGATACTTTGGTTGATTTATTAAGAAATATAATCAAAAATTCTAGACGTTCTAAAGATGAACATGATAAGAAAGCATTTGAAAATGCTAGAAGCTATTTAGCAAGAATGCAATCTATAGCTAGAAAAGAGGCTACTCAAGCTATTTCAGGTGAAAATATTTATGCTATATTGAGAAAAATTGGTTATACTAAATTAGCTTTATTTATTTCTAAAAAGACTGGAAAGAAATTAAGTGAAGTTATAGATGATATATCTAATAGAGGTTATTATGTAGCTTATATAGATGCAGTTTTACGAGATATAGAATGTGTTAAAAAAGCAATTAGAAATCTTGGTAATTTACACTATAAACAAATGATTTATCAAGATATAATAGATTCATTAACTAGAGCTTGTAAAGCATATCAAATGGAAGAAGCTTTTAAACTTACATTTGAGAATATGTCTCATATAATGAATTCATTTACTAGATTTATAGAATTTGGTAAAGTTTATTCTCTATTAACTGTAGAAGAAAGAATGAATACTTTTGTTGATAATATGGGACCTGAAGCACTTAAAAACTTACAAGAAGAATTTAAGAAATTTGATTCTGATGGTTATTATATGAATAATGATGGTATTTATATTTCTATATTTGACCCTATGAATGATAATGTAAGAGCATTTGAACAAGCTTTTGATAACCATAAAGAAAATAAAAATGTTCATCAGTTTGTAAATGATTCTAACAATTATGCTGTATATAAATTACAAAATCTAATAAAGAAAGATGAGTTTTATCTAGATGTACAAAAAGCATTATATGAAAAACTTCAAAACAATCCTGTATCATTTACTTATAAAGATTTCTTAAAATTAAATGATGTTGATTATTATGTATACATTAAACAAGTAATGGATACATTTAAGTCTGACCCTGATAAGAATATGAGGTATTTTGCAAGACAAATATTCTTAATGACTTATACTGAAATATTCTATGAAAGTATAAAAGAATTATTTGATTTTATAGAAAATTCTGATTATCTTCCTGATGATTTTGAAGAAGGAATGAAATTAGCTGAAATAAATACTGAAGATTTATTAAAACAAATGGGTGGAAGTCATAGGATGGATACTCATAAAGCTAATTTAGTAAAACATGCTTTGATTCTTGATATGGGATTATCAATCTATATAGTACAATCACCTATTAATGAAACTATAAAAGATTATATTGATAAAATATTGAATAAAAATTATCAAGAAGAATCTCCAAATATTAAAAATTTACTTTCCATAGATAGAGATACAGCAAGAAGAGTATTAGCATTAACTGCACACGATTATACTAAAAATATATTGGATGTATGGGCTTCTATATTGAATGAAGAAGTTGAATATAAAGATTGGGAACTTAAAGTTAAACTTCCACCATCTTTAGACCCAACTAAAAAAACAAACAAAAAAAAGAAAAAATAACCTTTTAATAATAAAACATTCTGTAGGACCGTATGTCCTACAGAACTTTATTGATTCACTAACGTTGCCCAGATCTTCCTTACCAAATATAAGATGCGATAGAATCATTATTCATCAACAGATTGATAAGTACCTGCACTTAGTGCAAAACATTTACATAGATTTACATTTTCCGGATTTATAAAATACAACCTAATGTATTTTATCGAAATCTACAATCTCTCTACTGGGCTCAATGATAATATTGATATAAGAGAGTGTCAATTTTACTCGCACCACGTTCTTCTTGGTTTATCATCGAAGTAAAATGGTATTCTAAAAAGTTGTAAAATGATACATTTTAGTTTTTAAGCAAAAAATTCGATGAGACAAGTGTAAAATCAATTTCAACGATTGAATATGGAAATAAACAGCCATATTATTCGGTTCTTGCAGATTACACCATACAACTCAAGCCCCAGTTCCTGAAAGGTGCGGCTTACCTAAGAATATTATTGAACAATATTCTTACGAGCATGAGTATTAATTGGTTTGTGTACTCAAAGTCTCCTTCATAAATTTAACTCTATCCACCAAAACCAATTTAGAAAAATAATGGATAAATACAATTTATGATTCACAAACTTACTAATTGTAACTTCATTTCATAAAGAAAATCCATAGTCAACATTCAGTTTAAGTGTTTATTGGGGGTAGAATGATTTAGAGATATTAATCCCAACCCTTTTGTATACAAACGAATAATATATAATTTTGTAAATTATAGATTTTGACAATTTTATATAAATAGGAGAATAATTATGGAATTTAATGAAATCATTAGAAAACAAGATGAGTCTTATATATTTATAAAACCTGTAGGTGAAGTTAGATTAGATTTAGATTTCTTTTTAGAAAGTAGAAGATTAGCATCAATGGTTGGAGATAAAGTAGAAGTATTTGGAGTATTTTATTTATATTTTTGGAATGATTTAAATGATAGAGAAGAAGGTAAAAAACCTAAAAAAATATTATTCCAAATACCAGCAATGATTACTATGTGTCCTTCTTATATAGAACAACGAAATGGTCAATGTATATTAGAATTTCAACCTGGTGACGTATTCATAGAACAATACATGGTAGTACAAACAATTGAAAATCAGAAAAAAGTAATGAATATGTTATTCAATAAATATATACCAGATTCAGTTAAATATTCTGATATATTTAAATTGTGGGAAAGTTGTAAAAACGTTAATAAAATAAATTTAAAATCTCCTTCTTCATTATTGGAACTTATTGTATCTGAAATGTGTAGAAATCCAGATAATCCAAATGAAAGTTTTAGAATGTTTTTGAAAAAGAATCCTAATGGTGATGAAAATAGTAGAATGTTGGTAAACTTAATGGCTCTGCCAAGATATTTATCAACCTTTGCTTCTATTTCATCAGCTGACCCTAAATTGGGTGTAACTAAATCCATTGTAAGACAAAGAGAAGGTGAAAAGAATATAATCTCTCCTGTAGAAGAAGCTGTAAGATAAATAAAAAAAAAGAAAGGGGATTGATTCCCCTTCCTTTTTTTAATATGTCAAACAACTGAACTAGGCTAATTAAATTACAATGGGAATCATAACAGTCATAAGTTTCTTATATTTCATATAACTATCCCATTCTCTTTCAAAAGTAAAGAAAGCATCTTCATATAAATCCATTGCTTCTTTATCTTTGTTTAATTCTTTAAATTTATTATAATCTGCTCTTACTTTTATGTAAATATTCATACAATCATTATAATACCTTGTAGTTTTTCTATCCAACAAAGTACCCTTGTATTTACTTCTATTTACTTTTGGCCCACCATTATATGCTTTTAACGATTTTTTAACATCGCCTTTATACATTTCCAAATGAGCTCTCAATAAATTTACACATGCAGCAGTGTATAACACGTATAAATTTTCTTTGTCTGATTCTTTTAACCTACTTATGAAATCTTCTTTAGGGAAGAATTTAGAATTAAAATCTGTACACTGTATGTTACCAGAGTTAAGCATTAAAGGACCATGGTCTGTTGAACCATCGCTATTTTTATTAAAATATTCTTTAAAACCCATCGATTCTTGAATCATCATCGAATAGATTAAAATTCTCTTTTCTTTTATTTCTTCAGTACTTAATAAAAATACTTCTAGAAATTCCTTAGGCATTTTGTCTACATAGTAGAAATAATCTTTATCTTTATAGATTTCAGATTTTTCTTCTAATTCTGACAAAAGATTTTTATAAGCTCGACCATAAGCTATATCTTTATATATTTTCTCGGTCTCTTCGGTTAATTCTTTATCTGTTGGTGCAAATAAGATATTTGACAACCCAATTAAGATTAGAATCATCCAAAAAATATTTGTTTTCTGATTTAACATTTTTTACTCTCCTTAAGTAAAATTATTATTGTATATATTCATTTTTATAATATATACACATTTTAAGGGCTTAATTCGCCTTTTTTTAAAAAAATAACATATTTATATGAGTATTAATTTTTTTTTAAACATTTTTTTGTCGTTTGAAAATTTTATTAATATTCGTAAAAAATATAATTTATAAATTATCTTTTTTTAACTTTCTAAGTTAAAGAAAAAGGAGTGTAAAATGTCTTTTGACCCTTATGTTAATATTACAACAAAAGACGCATCCGGAGTAAAGCTAGCAGAACTTCCGATGAGTACTACTCTCCAAGCTTTAACACCTATTTTTGCCCCAGCGGGATTAGACAATAAATGTCAAACATTTGGAACATTATCATCTTTTTTGAATGAATATAGTGACGATGTTTTGAATTTAGACCTTTATGGTCAACAAGGATTAAATGCTAAACAAATCCTTACTGGTGGTGGAATGGTACATGCTTGTAGATTGATGCCTTCGGATGCTAAAGCAGCAAGTATAATCCTCCAAGTTCATGTTAAAACAGTGACAAATATTCCGGTTTATCAAAGAAATGACTTCGGTTCATTCCTTTTAGATGAACAAGGAAATAAAATTCCTTTAAAAGAGGAAATTGAAAATGAAGAAGGCGAAAAGGAAACTGTTACAGTTGTTAAAGATGGTTTTACTGTAAAATTAGTAGCAGTAGAAGCTACTAATACTAACATGGATGAAGTTGTTCGTTCTTCTCAAGATGGACAATGGAAAATTTATCCTTTAGTTAAATTTTATGCTTTAACTCGTGGTAAATGCGGTAACAATATAGGTTTCACTATTCTTAATGACTTTAAACGAGATAAACAAGTAGCAGATGGTAGAAGATATGAATTGCAATTTTATAAAAGTAATTCTAAGGGAGTAATAAGTACTTACTTAGATTCTTATTTCTTCTCTTTTAATCCTGAAGCTCTTTTGAGTCCTGATTCTGAACAATCAGAAGCATTACAAATGCAATATGATAACTTGGACCCTGATAATTATTATGAAGCAAGACCAATACAAATGGATTACTATTATAAAAATTATCAATCTCTTGTAGAATTATTACATACTAAAGTTGATGCTGATAATGATTGGGATATAGACTTTTTGACTTGTAGAGATAAAGAAATCAACGATTATGATAACTTATATCTTGATGGCGATTCTATAGACATGAGAGAAAGAGTCATATTCTTCTTAGGTGGACACGACGGTTCATTGCAACTTGGAAATGTAGTACAAGGTAAAGAAGGAGAAATAACTGTTGATGAAGATTTGATTAAAGATACTAAAAAAGAACTTTTGAAGAGTTTCTTTAAAGGTGATATAGATGAAGAACTTAAAGATTGTAGATTGGTTCCATGTGGTGTAATATTTGATGCTGATTATGATATCAGTATTAAAACTTCTATGGCTAATGATTTACCATCTATAAGAGAAGATATATTTGTATTTTTAGATTGCAATCATCCTACTACTTATCAAGAAGCAATAAGAACTGCTAATGATATTAGAAGTAGATTGGATACTTCTCTTCCTCAACATGCAATATATCCTCATTGTGGTATTTGTGTAAATCAAACGAAGAGATATAAAGTTACTCAAACTTACGAAATGGCTTATATGTATGCTTCAGTATACAAAACTCATCCATATCGTATAGTATCAGGATTTGAAACTGGAAGAATTAAAACATTCCTTCCATCATTTACAATCCAAGGCGAAACTCAAATTGACAGGATAGAGAATGCTCAATTGAATTATATTACTAAACTTTCTAATACTGGTAATACTACTGGTGCAAATGGATTGAGACCTTTGTATGTAATGGCAGAAGATACTCAATACAATGCTCCGCTTGGTAATTCGGTATTCTTAAGTATAAGAAATGCATTGGTAGTTTCTGACTTAAAGAGATTAACTAGAACTATATTACCAAAATATAGTTTTAAAGAAGATGCTTCTGAAGCTATGTCAAATGCTAATCTTGAACTTAGAAATAATATTTCTACAAGATACCCGAGCACTATCATTTTCGAAATAGAGTTTTTACAAACAGATAGAGATAAAATCCTAGAAACGTGTACAGTGAATATAGTTGTAAGATTCCCTGGTATAATTAAAACATGGAATGTAACTATTACTGCAAAACGAGTAGGTATAGATTAATTTTTTGGAGGTTTTAAATGGCTGATAGTTTAAACAGCAGCGTTGGAGAACGCTACATGATAAGCCACCAACGAACTGGCTATACTTATGGTGTTGGTAATGGTGGTTATAAACTTGATAATGTAATAGGATTTGAAAATACTACTAGAGGACCTGGTGGTTCTTTTGACAATAAATTGACTACTCAACAAGGATTACAAAGTTATGATGCTGCATCATTAAACATTCGTGAACCATTTAGAATGGGTAGATTTATATTTAAAATTGTTAAAATACCTCCATTCTTCGATGAAAAAATTGCACATTATATGCGATTTGTATTAGAAGATAATATCAAACAAGTATCTGGTATACCAGAAAACTCTATTGATACTATTTCTCAAACAAATGGTGCTACTAGAATTGAATCCGATTTCCCTGGTAACTACAAACAATCTGCTAAGGAATTAAGTGTTCAAACTATAGAATATGCAGGTGGTGTTGTAAGAAAATTAGTTAATTACTGGATGGGTGGAATCTCAGATAGAGAAACTACAATTGGTCACCTTTATGGTGCTAATTTACCATTTGTTAGAAGTTCTTATTCTGCTTCATTCTTGTATACTATATTGGGACCTACAGCAAGACCTACAGATATAGAATTTAATGCTATGTTCCATGAATGTTGGCCTACAAAAGAAGTTGCTGGATATCTTTCAAGCAATACTTTAGGCGATGTAGGTGGTGTATCTGATGTTGAAATTCCTTTAACTGGTTTATATCAAAACAGTCCAGAAGTAGATATTTTGGGACAATTGATAGCTGCTGGTTATGGACTTTATTCTGAATCTGCGTTGAATCAAACAATGCCAGCTTATATATATCAAACTTACTTTGGTAAAGCTATGGATTCTGAAAAAGCTAGAATTGCATTGAGTATACAACAATCTCATAGACTTAAAGATATGGCTAATCAAACTAATACTTCTTCAATACCTTACACTAAAGATGTACAAACGATGAGAGATAAAGTTCTTAATATCGCATACAAAGGTGATGAAGAAGCAACTAAAGTCATTGAAAATGCTTATGGTTTCAGTAATGCATTAGAAGAAATGGGATATACTGAATTCTTTAAATAAAACAATTGTTAATCCTTTATATATTTAAACTGAGTAGGGGAGAAATCCCCTACTTTTTTATATTTCGCCTATTTTGACACTTATATATAATGGAATCTTTAAAAAAGGAGAGAATTTATGGCTAAAGATGAATTCGATTGGGAAGATTTTGACGAAGACGAGTTTTTCGATGATTATAGTAAAATACTTGGCGATGATATGGGAGAATCCAAATCTGACAAGAAAGGTATTAAACAATTCTTTAAAAATGCTGTAAAATCTGTAGGTAGAGGAGTCACTAAACTTGGTAAAGCCTTTATGCCAGAAGCAGCAGATTCTATATCTGGAATGGTAGATTTTGGTAGAGAAACTAAAGATAGTTTAAGTGAAGGTAAAGATAAAATAATGAAAGAAATCACTGGTAGAAATATGAATGATGTGAAAATCACTAAATCTATCGCTGATACTTTCTCATCTGCCAAAAAAGATATATTAGAAAGAGTTAAAACTGGTAATTTTGTTAAAGCTGAAACTTTTGATATGGATGCCTTCATGGATGATGAAGACGAGGGAGAAGATGAAGAGTATTCAGAAAGCTCTTCTCCTGAAGAACAACAAGAAGTTCACTTTAGTGGTTTAGATGATGATTATAAAGCATCAGCTATGCCAGAACAAAAAAAGAAATCTTACAAACAAGTTATAATACAACAAAGAGTTGGTGCTGATAAAAAAGCTGCTAGAGCGGTATTAACTGCTGGAGAAGCTTCTGTAAAAGCTCAATATGATTTATTTAATAAAGCAAGTTTAATGGCAGAAAGTAGACATAATCAATCTATGGCTTATATGAGAAATATAATGAAAAACGTATATACTCTCGCTGCCTCTAACAGTACTTTACTCAAAGTACAAATGGAATTTGGTAGAAAGAATTTAGCAATGACTGCTGATATGTTGGCATTGATGAAAGAATTACACCAATATCAAACTAAACTTTATGGTAAATCATTAGGAGAAATGGATGCATTTGGTAATTCTCTTTCTCCAAAACATTCTGATATTTTTGGAATGGGTTTTGATGGTTCCTCTTATTTCCAACGATTAAAAGAAAATGTATCTAGTGCTTTCCAAGATTCTATGATTGGACAACTTTGGGAAACCCAAAAAATGATGGGTGAAATAAGTGGTGCAATGGGTGGAAAGAAAAAAGGACTTGCTGGCAATTTAATGGGAATGATTGACCCTGCTAGAATCTTTGGTAATTTCTTATTTGGTGATAAAGTAAAACAAGGGTTTGAGCAATTAAATAAAATGGGTAGGTCTTTACCACAATTAATCAACAATAAATTACTCAAAAGTGCTGCAAATTCAAGCAATCCGATATTAAGTTTTATTGCTAGTATGATGGGAATAAGAGACCAATCAGGTCAATTAGATTTCTCTGGTAAAGCTGGTAGTAGAGATTTAAAAGCACCTGCTATATTTGATAATCAAACATGGGCTACTTTAAATGAAGTAATACCTGGATTATTATCACAAATAGCTGCTGGTGTAACTGGTAAAGAACAAGTTTATTATGATTATGATACTTTAGAATTTAAAACTATTTCTTCTATGCAAAAGAGATATGAAAAAGGTGAATCAGCTGCATTTCAATCTGATTTTGAATTAGTTGAACAAATGCAAGGTTTGACTGCTAATGCATTAGAATCTGTAGCAGAAAAAGATAAAGTTAGATTTTCTAAAGGTATAGATACTATTTTCAAAGCTATAATCGAATCTGGAGAAGAATTCGATGAAAAGAGAATATTAGTAGATAAATATTATAAAGACTTAATTTTAGAAAAAGTTAATGGTTCTGAAGCAGAAAAACATATAATTTTAATGAAATTCCTTCAAACTTATTCTAAAATGAGTCCTGAAGATAAAATGAAATTCAATGTAGCTACTGCTGCAGTTAAAGCCAATGTTGAAGATTATAGAAATAATTATGTAAATTCTACTTTTGCTAAAGGTAATGCTTGGGCTGCTAAAATTTGGTCTAAAGATGAAAATACTCGTTCCATCAAACAACAAATGCGTAAGTTAGAAGATGAAATGAAAAAAGTTAAAGGCGATTCTAAGACCGATATGAATAAGAGAGCAGCTCTCAATAAAAGAAGATTAGCACTTATGAATCAGTTGTCTAATGAGACTATGGGTTCACAAGATATAATAAATAAAGAAACAATATTTTCTGATAATAATGAACAAGCTATGAACGATTCATTCTCTAGCAGTTCATCTATGTTGCAGAAGATGGTTCATATGTTTTCTAGAGGTATTCCAGTATTTACAATACGTCCTACTAAAAAATTACTCAAAGAATATAAAATGATGAGTGACCATATCGAAGGTAAGACATATGATGAAATGCAAAAGAGAAAAGATAGAGCAGAATATGAAGAATCTACTTTGGCAGAATCTATGAAATCTATAATAGAAATGCAAAAATCTGCTAAAGCTAACCGAGAAATGTTGAAAGAATTTAGTGGAATGACTGGAGGTTTTTCACTTTCTAATACTAAGGTTGGTCATAAAATAAATGCTTTCACAGGTGCATTATTAACTCTTGGAGTACAAGGTACTGGTAAATTAGCTGGTTATAATATATCTGGTGCAGATTACAATTATATACCTGAAGACCCACAATTAGCAATGTTAATGATGTTTATGCGTCAACAAAACATTACTACTATGAAGTCTATGCAAGAAATAGAAGAGTTAAACAATATTATACCTGCAAATTCTAGAGATGAAAAGAAAATATTTAAACTTAGAGATAAACTCTTTGATTTACAAAGACGAAGAGATGAAATAGCTGTTAAAATAAAAAATGAAGAAAAAGTAGATCCTAAAATTGAAGAAGGTTTGGATGATGAACTTTTAGCAATACAATGGGAAATAGCTCAATTGAAAGGTAATGCTAAAGCTGGTGAAGATAAATTCTGGGAAAAAGAGGAAAAGAAAAGAAGAACTCTTTATGAAAAAGATATAAAAGCTAGAGCCAGATTTGAGAAAAAACATGCTAAAGATAAAGGTTTGATAAAAGCTAAATATAAACATTCTAAAGCATTTAGAGAACAATTTAAAGTTGGCAAACTTGATAAAGTTTTCAAAAAAGATATTGCTGATGTTGGATATGATAAAATAACTTGGATTAAACCTCAACTTGGTGTGGATAAAGTAGGATATGTATGGTTATTAGTAACTATGAGAGATTCATCTGAAGCTATTTCTATATTAAGAAAAAATAACTTTGGATATGGTTCATTACCAAAACCAGAAACTAATGCTATTTACATATCTCCAGATTATATGAAAATGAGTGGAACTGAAGTTGACCCATTAGATGAATGGGAAGATGAAGTTCAATATAAAGTCAACGAAGGAATTAAACTTTTCTTCTCAATGGACCAATTGAGAACTTGGGTAGAATCTGGTGCATTATATGATGTATCGGAAGCATCTGCTGAGTTTGATTCTGAAAAAAATGTTTCATATGTTCAAAAACTTAAAAATAAAAGAAAATCTGTAACTCGTGATAAAATAATTAGTAGAAGAAGTGCACAAGGTTTATCTACTGATGAAAAATCAATAGATGAAGCTATGTCTCAAATAAAGAAAAAACAAAAGATAAAAGGTGCTACACTTACAGATGTATTAGCAGCACAATTATCTACTAAAAATACTTTACTAAAAGGTTTTGCTGCATTAACTAATAGAAATGAAGAAGATTTCGATGATAAGAAAACTGGTTCATTAGAATCTTTAGTAAATGCTAATCCTATAGGCAATGTATCTATGAATCTTGATAACACTGTATCAACTATTTCTGCTGAAAAAGATGGACCAGAAAAATGGGTAAGGCGTGAGTTAAAATTATTGCAAGAAATGAACGAAGTTTTAACTCTCATTTATACTAATACATTAGGTATGAATGGTGCTCCTGTAAATGGTAAATCTTGGGAAATAATTGATAAGATTAAAGAAGGTGCTGGTGCTGCTTGGGGACATGTAAAATCATTTGGTCGTTCTACTATCGATTTCTTAAAAGAAATAGATTATAAAGGAATCGGTAAAGGCGCTTTAGATACCATAGGTTCAGCTGGTTCTTGGATACTTGATAAATTAGTATCTGGTGCTGGATGGCTTAAAGATAGAGGTGTAGAAGCTGCTGGATGGATTAAAGATAAAGCCATTCAAGGTAAAGATTGGGTAAGTGATAAAATAAATCAAGTTAAAACTAAAGTTCAAAAGTGGAAAGATGAAGTTCTTGACCCTAAACTTGTAGAATTACAAGAAAAATATGGTAAGAAATTCATATGGAAACTTAAGAAAGATGAATTAAGAGTTATAGTAGCTAGAATAATGAATTTAGCAAAAGATTCTCCAGAAATCATGTCTATGAAAGTAGATGAATTGAGGGAAGTCCTTCAAAAATATTATGAAGAAAATATTGAACCTAAAGTTGCTGAATTCAAAGAAAAAGCTAAAGAAACTGCTAATAAAGCAAAAGAAAAAGGTCAAGGTTTAGTAGATGGAATTAAAGGATTCTTTGCTGGTTTACTTGGATTAGGAACAGATACCGCTAGTGCATTATTCGATGGTGCTAAAGGCTTTTTAGGAAACTTAAATTTAGGTGAAACTTTTAAAAATTTCAGCTTATTTGGTGGAAGAAAAGGTGGAGCATCAAATGATATGTATTTAAAAGGTATACTCCAAAATGTAATAGCAACTCGTATAATATTGAGTAGACAATTTGGTCAAAAAATAAATATGAATGCTATTGCTTATGCTATAGATAAAATGGATGGAAGTTCTGCCGCTAAACAAGGTGGAGAAAAAGTAGGATTCTTTAGAACAGTAGCTAACGTATTAGGTAGAGCTGTAGATTCTACAGTGAAAGGTGCAGGTGCTGCTATAGAATCATTTCGAGCTGCTAGAGCTTTAAGAAAGGAAAATCAAATATCTAAATCTGTAGATGCTAATGGATTCCAAGCTTCAGAACATGGAGAGGATATCCGTGAAGGTTCTAGAGAAGATATGATTAAAGATAAAGAAAAAGCTAGAGAAAAAGAATTAGCAGAAGATACTAGAAACTTATTAGCTGTAATTGCTGCTAATACTGGTATTCAAATGGATTTATTAAAATCACAAGCTATTAAAACTGTTGATGATTTAAAAAATAGTGATTTAGCTACTTCCGTAACTGCTGGACTTTCTGCCTTAGGAGCATCTGCCTTAGGTCAAAGAGTAAAAGGTATGGTAGGGAAGATAACTGGTAAATTCTTTAAAGGAAAAGCTGGACAAGAAGCTGTAAAAGCTGGTGCTAAAAGTACCCTTAAAACTGCATTTAAACAAGGTGGTTTAAAAGGTTTAGCTAAAGCGGGATTGAAAGGTTTAGCTAAAGGTGGATGGAAAATGGTTTCTTCTCCGTTTAAAATGGTTGGAAAAGCTTTTACCGGAATATTCAAATCATCTGTAACTAAAGAAGCACTTAAAGTTGGTACTAAAGTTGGTGACTTAGTATTAAAAGGTGTAAGCTTTATGTTAGGTAAATTCTTTAAGAATAATACCATAATTAAGAAAATAGGTCAAGGGCCATTAACTAAAATCAAAACTATTGTATTAAATCAAATAAAGAAACATTTGATGAGTATAGTTGCTAAAGTAGCACCTAAAATGGGTATACAAACTGGTATAAATGCAGTTCCATTATTAGGACAAGCTGCTTGGGTAGCATGGAAAATAGCTGATGCAGTTATTGGTTTTACTTTAGGATATAAAAATGCTGGAAAACATTGGGGCGTATCTAATTCCACTAGACTTACACATGGAATGAGAGCTGCTGCTGGTTTAGCATCTGCCTTAGATATGTGTTTGTGGGGAATATTAGGATTGATTGGAGACTTAGTTGGTAAAAGTACTAATTCTGTTGGTACTGGATTAGGTTATTGGATTCAATTATTCTATCAACAAATGGGTAAAGATACTACTAATATTAAATCTGCACAAGAATGGGCAAGAATAAGAACAGAAGAAATCTATGGTATTTCTATGAAATATCAAGAAGGTTTCTTTAACTATGAACAAGCATGGGTTAAAGTTCCATTATGGCATATGCATGGTTGTGGATTTAGAAAATTAAAAGCATTCAATTATTGGGTTGAAAATAGATATAAACCATTAAAGCAAATAGAAGATTCTATTGCTAAAAAATATGGTGGAAGTAAAATAGTTCATCAAATGGACCCAGAAGGTCAAGATGAATTAGAAAGAATACAAATGTATAGAAAAGAATTCTATGCTGAAGCTAAAAAATATATTTCTGCAAATAAAATTGATTGGATTGTATCTGGTATAACGCCAGCTGATATTAAAATGCATGAAAAAAATAAAGCAGAAGATGATATAGCTAATGCAGAAAAAGATGCTTCTAAATTAAATGCTAAAGAAGGTGAACAAACTGCTAATAGTGATAATCCTGAAAACGGTCCAAATTCTACTCCAGGTACCCAAAGAACCAATGAAAATCCTAGTACTTTAAACAGAAACAATACTGTTAATACAAATGCATCTGATTTAACTGATGCAGATAAAGCTAAGGTAATCATGGGTGCTATTGGTGCTAAATATACAGCTGGTAGAGAAGTTGGAAGTGGTCAACAAGTTAAACCTCTTCCTACTGGATTGACTACGGAAGATGGTAGAATTAGATTGGTATTGAAAAATGAAGGTGGATATTGCAATGTGGCAGGAGATAGCGGTGGTCCCACTAATTATGGTATAGCTTGGAATTATAATCAACCAGCTTTAAAACAATATGGTATAACCGACCCATCTCAAATGAGAACTTTAGATATTCAAATAGCAATAGAAATATATAAGAAAAATTATTATAGACCTTGCGGTGCTGCTAATATATCTGACCCAGTATTAGCTGTTCACCTTTTTGACTGTGCAGTCAATTGTGGTGTTGGAACAGCGAAGAAAATGTTAGCAGAAGCCAATAAACATAAGAATCCTAGAGATTGTTTTATTCAATTAAGATATAATCATTATCGTAATATATCTGCTAAAAAGAGAACTTTACAAAAGTTTTTGAAAGGTTGGTTAGCTAGAATAAAACATACTAATGATGCTTTGGGATATGTTTATACCGAAGGTTCATATGTAGATGAAGCTCCTACCAATAATTCTTCTTCTACTTTGGCTCATACACAAAATGGTTCACAACCTAAAGCAGAAGGAAATGGTGGAAACTATAATGGTCAATTGACTCCTAGTGATGAAAATGCTATAGCTAAAATGAATGAAATGGCTAATAGTACAGCATTGTCAGATATTGCTTCTGAGAATGGTATTAATGATGGAGAAATGATGGGTATGGATGGTAATGTAGTTAGTAGTAAACATGATAAAAATGGTAAACTTACTAAAACACCTGCTCAACATTTTGAAGATGCATTGATTACTGAATTAGACCATTTAAAAGCTTTAGTAGATGGACAGAAAGAACAAACACAAGCTATTGTAACTCCTTTAGTTGCATTACAAGCCACTATGGCACAAGCTGTAGAATTACTAGCTCAAATAGCTAATAGTGCTGGTGGTAGTGGAGCTATAGGTAATCCTGCAATAGCTAATGTGATAGCAAAAGGTCAATAAAAAAAAAGAAAGAGTGGGTAAAACCACTCTTCTTTTTTATTTCAAATCAACATATTAATGAAAAAAAAAAGAAGGGATAATTAATGTCGTTTTTTTTATCCCTTCTAAATTAAATTTTTTTTTTAACTTTAAGTTAAGAAAGGAAAATCTTTTGACCCATATGTAACTTATTTAATTTTCAATTCATGATAAGTAGCTTTTTTTAAAAGCCAACTTAATGAAAACGAATTTTTATTATTCAAATACATATTTAAGAATCTTTTAGATATTTCTAAAATTTCTATTTTATCATCGGTTACACGATAAAAATATGCATTGAACTTAGAAAAATAAGTCAACATAGAATTCAATCGACCTCCTTAATTAATATTATAGTTGTGGAAATAAATTTTGCTAGCATAAATATATAATTTATTTCCATAATCATAATATATAAATGAAAGCTTTTTAACAAAAAAAACTCTGTGGGAAATTCCCACAGAGTTTAATATTTTAAATATGCAACAACTTAGAATCCATTTCTTCGTTATCTTTTTCCATATTGTGTCCAATTAATAAAGCTTCTTTAGTATGATAAACTGTAGTTAATAATTTACTAACTACTGCAACATTTGCATAATATTCTTGACTATAGTTTTTAGTATTAGTAATATCTCTATTTCTAATTTCAAGTATATTAAATTTAGCATATGGATTATTTAATCTTAATGCTCCAATATCTTGACCTTTAATACATCTATCAACTAAGTCTATATCTTCTTTAGATAAGAATCCTCGTTTATCTTTTAAGTTATTTACAACTTTCTCATTGAATGTACCATCTTTGAGTTCATCAGAAAGTTTTATTTTTTCTTCAATTGTACCAAATATGGTTTTATAAGAATTCAATAAACTATCGAATTGGAATATCTTTTTATGCTCTTTGAGTTTTAAAAGACTTTGAAGATTATCAACCATCTCTACTTCATTTTCATCAAGATTCAAATCTTCCATTTTCTTTTCAGCTTCTCTCTCAGCTTCAATGAAATCTTCTCTAGCTTGAATTATATCGGAAGTTTTAGTTAATTTTTTAGCTTTTCTACCTAAATCAAATATAGTTTCTATTAAAGCTTCTTTAGCCATGAGTTTTTCATCATCAAGTTTTAATGTTTCACAAACTCTAGGAAGTTTCTTATCTTTACATTGTAAACTATAAGAATTTAATAAGTTTCTAGTAATAGATAAAGAAATTATATTTTCAGTAGAAAATACCTTTCTAGGAGCTATCCCTAAACTATTCAATAAAGCTTCTCTTTGTAAAGTAATATCTTCAGCTTTTTTCCAATTAGATTCAAATGAAAGTATTTTTTCTTTTAAAACACTATCACCATGTTTATCGGTTAAATATTTAATCCTGCCAATTTGTTTTTCAACAGATTTTTTAAGATTATTATATTTTTCACCATCTAATTTGATAGTTAAATTAGCTATAGATTCTGCAGAATAATTAGGAAGCATTCTATATTTTAATAGAGATTCATCCAACATTCTTCTTTTAAGATTTTCATCAGATAAGAGATTGACTTCAGCATTGCTAGCAATATCATCATCTACTTCTTCAAGTTGAGTTTCTCCCATTCCTCTATAAGGATTTATAGTATCTTTAGGAACTTCAGAATCACCTTGAGTATCGATATTTAATTCATATTGTTGAGCAATTTCTCTCATTACCTCTTCTTCTTCTCTAGCAAATTCGTCCTCATTGAAATCAGCTTGTTTATCTTCATCTTCATTTATATAAGTATCTATTTCAGAATTTTCTATATCAGCATCTGGATTATCTACAGGTTCAGAAACAGGAGAATATGAATCATCTAAAGGAGTTTCAGTATTGTCTTCATAATCTACATCAGGATTATCTTCTTCAGTAGTAGAAGCCATACCATATTGACCATACATTTTTCTAATTTCATTTCTAACAGGACCTTGTTTTCCGTTGTTAATCAAATTAGAAACTTTTTTAGCTTTTTTAGCAGAATCATAAACTTCTTCACCCATAGGACTTCTATTAGAGTGAATAGCAGTAGCATCATATCCTTCGTCACCAAGTGGTATATCATCTTCTGAAGGGTCTCCACCTTCATCAGGATTATCTCCACCCATATCTCCTTCACCATCTCCCATATCTCCACCTTCACTCATATCACCAGTTCCAGCATCATCTATTCCGCTATCAGCATTTTCTCTTTCTTCTTTATCTTTATCTTCTTGAGTAGTTACTTTCTGTCCATCGGTGGTATCTGCATCATCATATTCTTTCTTAACATTTTCTACTTCTTCTATTATATCAGAAAACAATTTATTATTTTCTTCAGTTTCAGTTATATCATCTACAACTTTTTCTTTAATACTTTCTGCTATTTGTTCTTCTTCCATAGCTTTAGCTAATGAAATTTCTCTATTGTATCCTTCTCTTAATTCTTCTTTAGAGAAATTATACATTTCAAAAGTAGAATCTAAGAAAGCTTGGAATTTATTAGGATTTTCTTCATAGTTAGGAAAATCCCCAGATTCAATTCCTTGTATTACATATACTCTTCTAATTTGTGATTCTAGAGCAGAATATTTATTAGAAATTTGTGCTATAGATTGTAAATAGAATTCAGCTGCTTTTTCAGGTTCACCTTCATCAATTGAAATTATTCTTTCATCTACAGCAGCATCTACCATTAAAGAAGATGCACCATCTACTATCGTATTGAATTCATTAGGATTTACTTTTTCACCTTTTTCTACAGGAATAGATTTTTTAATCATACTCGCTACAGAATCAGATATATTAGATTTGGTAAAATTACTATAAAAATCTGCTACGGCCATATTTAATAATTCCATAGATTTAGGACTTATTTTCTTAGCCATCATATTAATTTTTTTAGGCATTTACTTGCTCCTTAAATAATTTTGACCGTTATAGCCGGTTTAAAATAAACTTCATTTTTAGAAATATTACTTTTAGTTGTATCTATAGCAGACCTTATTCCTAATATTTCATTTTCGACTGAAGTTGAACTAATTTTCTTAAATATAGTTTGTACCATATTACTTGGATAGTTATTAATACTATAATGCTCAAGATGTGTTATAGAAGGAACAGCATCTTTTAAATAAGAGAATAAATTATTTATATTAAATTCATCAGTTACTTCATTATAGATATATTCTTTTGTCTTTTCAATTATGTTTTCTATATTGAATTCTTGGTCACTTTCAGTCAATTTATCATCAAATCTTACACCAAACTCTAAAGAAATAGCTATATCATCTAAAGCTTGTAATTCAGAAGTATAAAGATTTTTTACAAAAAATAATGAAGATTTTCCAGAAGTTTTCTTTAAACACATAGAAAGATTTATACCATCTATAACTACAGTATTTAATTCATCTAGAACAGATAAACAATTCAAATAAGATTTTCTAATATCAAAATATTTACTATTTACATTATAAATTCTATCATACCAAGGGAAATTTCTAATTATTCCAGTCATATCTGCATTCATCGTTTTGGGTATAGGTCTATTATCAGAATCATAAATTAATTCTCCTTTTTTATGAGAAATTATTTTATTTCCACTTTCATCTAACTTATAATCACCTTTTTGATGTAATATAGACATTTCTTTAGAAATATAAAGTGTTCCATCTGGTAAAGTAGTTTGAATTTCATTTATCTTTATACTACCATCACTATTGTATTCATAAACATTATTAGTATATCTTTCATACTCATCTTCTTCATATCTTTGATATTCAAGATTTTTTAATTTAACTTCAGAAATAAAATTAAATTTACTTGTTAATTCTGTACCCAATACTATATTTTCAGAATTATATACTATACCCACATAGTATCCAGCATCTAATTCTTCATCTCTCAAATATTTATCATAAGTAACATCTCTATTTTTAGCTATTTCTTTTGATTTAAACATTACTATTATTCCCATATCTATGGTAGGTTCTAAATAGTAATATCTAATAGGAATATTTGGTATTGGAGTAGGAATTATACAATAATCAGTAAAACAAATATTACCATCATCATTTATATTATTATTAGTTTTTAATACACTAATTACATTAATTTTTTTACTACTTTCATCATATGAATCAATATAAGCATCTGCAAAATAAGTTTGTTTGTTAGCTTTATTAGTAAATAATACTCTTAAAACTAATGTAGGGTCATTATCAGGATTAGCTTCGTCTATTTCATTTTTAACTATTTCAAATAATGAATCTCCTAATATAGCATTAAAGTTTATGAAATAACTACCTTCTATTTCTCTATCTAATTCTATTTCGGTAGGAAATTCATTAGATGGATTTCTTTGTATTTTAAAATTGGTAATAGTTACATTATCTAAAGAAATAGCATCATAAAAAGAAGTAGAAAGATTATAAATATCATTTGCTGATAAATCAAATACTTTAGCTGCTATAGTACTAGTATTAATCCATTTAATGAAAAATGGAAAAGATACTTGAGGTATATGGTTTTCTTTACCATAACTTTCTACATATTTAACATAAGAATCTTTCTCAGCTTGATATCTATAAGTATTATCATCTGTATTTAATTTATAAACATCTGTAGGTTTTATAATTCTAGCTTTAATTTCACTTCTTTCAGGAATTTCATTAAAATCAAAATACATATTACCAAAACCAGAAGCTATTATATCAGTAGAATCAGTTTCTTTAAGAGTAGTATTGATTCTTATATCCAAATCAAAATCATGTCTCATTTTTTCTATACTACAACCAGAATAATCTTCTATTTTATTTTTTAAATCTGAATAAGAAAGTATCTTATTACTACTTCCTCTATTTATTACAAATTTTCTCAATTCTTCAAAACTCATTTGATTTCTACCACCAGTAGATTCAGAACTTCGTACAGAACAAAGTACTTGTATTCCACTCATAGCAGCTTCATATTCATTAGTAGAATCTTGTTGCATATAAAATTGAAGATTATCTAGGTTTTCATCTATATTAGGAATTTTTATATTACCTTCTTTACCATTGGTAGTATAAATGATTATTTTTAATTCACTTCTAATAGTTGGTTTGAAAGAATTAGATTGCCTACCAAACATGATTTTAACATATTTTTCTGAACCATCATTAGTTAAATCATAATTATATCCATCATAAGCATCTCTACCCTCAGGATATCCATTTAACTTTATCCAATTAGAAGAAGAATTTTCTTTATATAAAACTTCAAAACCCATCAAATGGTCAGTATAGGAATAAGTTTCATCTGGAATATCACTAGAATTGATTATATTATTATAATAAGTTCTAGCCATATTTCTAGCAGGAATATTTATACCTATATATTCTACACCATTATAAGTTATAGGTCTTACATTCAATACACTATTACTAATTACAGTTAAACCAGAATTAGTTTTATCGGATAAATCAAAATTGGCTTTAAATACTGGACGAGTTGAATTATAATCACTAATGTATATATCTATACTATGGTCAAGTGTAAATGTTTGAGAACTTAAAAAAGCAAATTTACAATCTTTATTCAATCGTATATGTTTAGTATTTGTTTTAGTATCAACTACAGCAGATTCTATGATAGATTTTTTAGGAAAAGCTAAGAAGAACATTGCTGATGATGGTAAAGCAAATACGCTAGATAACTCAGAATCCAATAATTTAGCCATTAATGTTTCATACAATATTGCCGTAGAGGCATTTACTTCATTTAAATACATTCTTTGTTCAAAGAATGATATTTCAGAAAGTTCTCCAATACCAGATAATAATAAAGCTATAAGAGATTCTGGTTTAGAAGATAACTCTTCATCATTTTTAAGTACTTTATTCTCTATAGCTTCAGCAAATAATCTACTAATATTTATAGAACTTTTATATTCGTTTAAATTAGCAAAGTCTGTCATTTATCAATTCCTTATTTCTTTAAGTCTTCTTTAAGTTTAAGATTAAATGCACCAGGTGTTAAATCTAAATCACCATCTCCACCTAATCCATTATTAGAATCACCTTTATAAAGTTTACCAGTTTCTCTCAAATGTTCTTGATAACTGTTATCTAAGAATGAATCAGGGTCTACCCAAACAAATTTATTACCATCAATTATATATGGATAACCACCCCAAGTATTGTTAGCTTTATCTACAGGAGAATTTATATTAAATATTCCTTTAGTATTTAACAATCTTCTTGGTATTTGACCTGAAATGCCTCTATCTTCTGCACTTACATCTTCATAAATCATTTGAGGAGTAAAAACTCTATTATCTTTAGTAGCTTCTAAACTAAAATATCCATCTCTAAATATTCTAGGTTTTCTAAGCCATTCTGCAGCAGAAAAATAATTAAAATCTTTTAAATCATTAGGGTCCATCATTCTATATTTATTAACTTTAAATGGTATAGATATATTTCTCCATGCATCTATACTAGGTTCACGAGAATGAGATAATCCTTGCATACTTAAATTAACCGGGAAACAACCCATTCCTCTTGCCCATCCTTTTAAAGTCATTCCATCTTCAGCAGTTACAAAAACAAAAAAACTAGTAGTATAATCTATTTTTCTATCGTTTATACTTTCATATCTAGCAAACATTCTTCCTCTTGCTACATGTCGTATATATGAAATCCATAAAAAGAATAATAACCATACTGAATTATTTTGCATATTTTCAAATGAAAATGTAATTTCAGTAGGAGCATTTATTTCATCACTATCAGTAGCATACATCAAATAATTGTTTTGGAAATCTTTAGCTGTTTCTACTATTTCCAATGCTAAATCTCTACCAGCAGGTGCTTCTATACATGTATTAGTTAAAAGAGGAATAAATCTAGTTATAAATTTACCTCTAGGTCCTCTTTTATCATTTTCATTTACTATATATGGTAATAGACTTGCATAAAAAGCTTCTGGACTCTTCGCTTCCCAAGAATAATACTTTCTGGTAAATAATGCAGCAGAGTCATTATCCATTGCAGGATTTTTATCATCACTAGTATTTCTTATAGCAGGTGCCCATCTATCTAAATAAAATGCCATAGCTTCTGTACCATATTCTTTCTCTATGTCTTCGGCAGTAGCTGCTCGAACTTTAGCAAAGTATTCTTCATCTTCTCTTTGCTGTCCCATTTTTCTAATTTCTTCACCTATTTCTTTAGCTTTTTTTATTTCAATTTCAGTCATTTTTTCAGTAAATTTATCACCTCTTAAAAAACTTCCACCTATTAATCTTTCTGGAGTAGTAAGCATACACATTAATTGTTTGCCAATATCTGTGTGCCAGAGGAATTCTATTTCTGGTCTAGTAGTTATATTGGGCATATTCCATGCACAATCTGGTCTAGTAAAGAAAACATAAGTTCTACCCACGTATGGTGGGTCCAAATTTTCTCTTTTTTGAGTTTTATTATAATGAATCATATTGGCTATTTGTGGATTAGACACGTTTAATCCACCAGCATGTAATGCTTCAGCATATATAGCACTCATATATTCAAAATATCTAGAAGTAGAATCCAATCCTTCAAATTTTGGATTGGCTAGAAATTTATAAGGGTCATAATTATCAAAAGTTTCTTGTTTTGTACTCATAAAAACCTCTAAAATCTTATATTAAAATGTTAAACCCCCCCTTCTTATATATAGTAAAAAGTATTAAAAAATATGTCTCTTTTATGACATTTGAATATAAATTTGGTTTTTAGAAGGAGGTCATAATATGCTAGGTTTTGGTTCTTTAGTAGAACTCTCTAAAATCGGAGAACAAGCTGGTGTCGATGAAGATACTGATGCTGCTGCAAAAAGATTAATGGGAAAGGTACAATCTATAGCATCTATGGCTAAAAAATCTATAATGGAATATCCTGTTATAGTTTCATATCAATTAGCAGATAGTAAAGATACTGTTTATAAAATAATTAAAACTTTGGAATTATACTATGCACAATTTACAATGATGAGTGCTGGATTAAATCCTATAGTACAAGGAAAGAGTGTTGGTGCTCATTTAGGTAATTTTGCTGGAGAAGATTGGAAATATTTTGCTACAGAAAATATAGGCGGTATAATATTAAAAGATGTATGTGAATTATCAGAAATAAAAGCTACTATAAATATTCCAGTAAATGTTTCTCACAATGGAAAGAAAATAGGTTTCAATATTGCTAAAAATTCTGTTGAAGATATACAAGCTATGGAAACTTTATGGAATGAATTAATGAAAAATGAAACTGTTTATAAGTTTGTAGAATCTAAAGCTAGACAAGCTATGGAAGCTGATATTACAAGTTTAGGAAGTACTACATTTGATGGTGACCCTGTATATGAAGATACTACTAGAGGTGGAGATACTAAAACAATACAAGGTGCAAATGTAGATTCTTTAATGAAAGAATCGTTTAAAAAGTTTTTAAGTGCAGCTCATCCTACTATGGTTTCTATAAGTTTATATATAGGTGAAACAAATAGAGAAGTTAAAGTTTCTTTAGCAGTTAAAGCTATGCCACATTTTGTAGGTAAAGAAGAATTAGATGCTTTATTTACTGCAGTATTTGAAAATCAAAAGAAACATTTCAGATGGTTACAATTAAAATCTGGAGAAATTTCTTTCTTTAAAGATTTCATACTCAATATGGATAGAATTGCTAAAGATAAAAAACTTTATGCTTCTTTAGGTAGACATCCTTGGTATAGGAGATTATTAGAAAGAAAAAATAGGTCTATATTTCAAGCTATATTATCTGTAATACCTGTTGTAAAAAATATGATAGTAGATAAAAAGACTTTGCCTACTTGTTCATTATTGGTATCTGCATCAGAAATAGCTTATTCCAATTTAAGTTTTCATTATATGTTGAAAAATGGTAAACATATTAAGAAAATAATGGATGAATTGATGCTATTAAGTTTAATAGTATTTGATGTAGAAGCTGATTTAGTCTATTTTATATTTAATGGATTTAATAATCCTTTAATATATAGGCCGGAAGATTTATCTAGTGGTAAATCGAATACTTCAGATGCTGATTATGTAAAATTAATGAATCAAATGTTGACGAAATTATAAAAATAAGAAGGTGGGAAAACCCCACCTTCCATTTTTTAATAGTCATCGCCGTAATTTTCTTCGCCTTCCATTTCTTGGTTGTCGTAGTCTTCGGCTTCTTGACGATAATCATCACTCCAATCATCGTCATCATTGTATAAACTTCTTTCTTGGTCGTCCATATATGACCTCCCATTATTATATTTATATTGTTTTAAACTTCAGGTGTTAAGACAATTAAATATAAAATGAAAATGAGGTTGCACAATGTTTGAAAAACTATTTGTGGGTCGTTCCCATTTACTTAGAAAAATAAAGAATGCTGAAAAAGTATTCTCTAATAAGAATCCTAAATCTTCTGATTTTACTCCAGATGAAGAAAAAAAATATTTTAAAATGTTTAAACCTGTATATAACAAAATGCTTAAAATATATAACTGTGATATGAAGCATCATCAAATAGCTGCTTTAATTTCTTCTTTAAAGAAAAATGGTTATAATTTAGAAAAAGCTGATAAGGTTTATTTTAAAAAGCTTAAAGAAGGTTATGAATTCCTATCTAAATGTATAAAAGATAATAAAGAAAAATATGATAATACTACTGTTACTGTATTTTTAAGAGGATATGAATTAATAAATGACCCTAAATTAAGAAGTATGATACTTAAAGCAGAACAACAATATAAAAATAAAACAAAGAAAAGTAAAATAGATGATAAAACTTCTAATTTTGCTGAAATAAGTGCTATATTTATTGTTTTATATATGGTATTGATGATTGCATTGATTTTGTATTTAGTAATTGTAATAATAGCTTTGATAGTAGATATATCGGATTATGAATATGCTCATGCTAGAAAAACAAAAATGTATGATTTTGATATAGATGGATTAGAGAAAAAGAATGCTGCTTTTATAGTTAATGTGATGTATCCATTAGTAGATATAATAACTTTCTTTGAGAAAGTAGATATGAATAAAATGCTTAAACTTTCTAACACTGAAATTAGTAAAATGGATACTCAAGATTGGAAAGAAAGAGGATACGAAGCTCATTTAACAGTTAAAGGTCAAATGTTAGAAAATATGAAAAATTATTATGGTGTAGAAGATATGGGAGTTGGATTGATAGTAGCTATAGTAGCTGGCGTTGGTCTTTTCCTAATGGTGTTATTCCCTGCTATAAGAAATTTAATATATTGGTTCGAATCTACTAAAGTAGATATGAGAGATTTCTATGTGGAAGAAGCTGAATTGTTAGAAAACAATGTAGCCAAATTACAAGAGCAATTAGAAAATAGTAAAGATGATAGAGAAAAAGCTAAATTACAAGCAGTAATAGATAAACAAATAGCTTATAGAGAAAAAATGTTACAAAAAGCTGATAAATGGTATGTAGAAGAAAAGAATGTGGAAAAAATAGCTGAAAGTCAATATAACGAAGATGAAAGAGTTTTTAATGAAGAAGATAAAGCTTCAGAAGAACCTACTATTTATATTTAAAAAAAATATGAGAGGTGGATAATCCACCTCTTTTTTTTTTATTTAGATATTATTTTTGAGAATTAAAAAATAAAAGGATATTTAATATGAAATTTAAAGAAGATACAAAACTTCAATTTGATAGAATGGTAGACCCAAGAAATGATGCAGTTTATCATTCTATGGTTTATGTAGATATAGGAGAAAAGTCAGATTTCATTGTTCATTTAGACCCACTGAATTTAAATAAATTTAATTATAGGGAAATGAATGAGTATATAATAACAAAAACAGCAAAAACAATTTCTTCTCTATTTGAAAGAGCTATAAATGCTATAATTTTAATAAAGGAAATGTAAAATGCTATTTATATCCAATAGAGTTGCACAAAGTCGCTATTTAATAAAAGAAGATAAAGATTTTTTTAGAGGTCTTTATATTGGAATTAAATACGAATTGACCTATGATTTATTTCTTTCTATAAAAGATATCATTTATGATGAAAAAACAAAATCAAATATTGATAATCAAAATTTTTCGAAATATTTTTATCAAGATGATGCATTGAACAATACTTTTATGGAAAGAACTACTATGATATTACACGATGAAATGATGACAAAAATGCATTTTAATATGCCTATAGATGAATCTGAAAGAATTAAATATTTAAAAAAAGAAAATAATCAAATATTTGATTTCTTTTACAATTTAGTAATAAAAGATAAATATTTATAAATGGAGGTTATATGACAATACCATTATCTCAACAATTAAGAGAATTTTTTACAGCAATAGGAAGTGTTACAATATTTTTAATAATTTGTATTATAATAGCTAAAGTTACTTATGCTTTTACAAAAAGGAAAAATAAATGAAACATTTATTTGATTTAGATTCGTATTTTATAATAAGCGATATTAAATGTATTTCTGAAGGTAAACAGCGCGATATTGCAGAAAGTATAAAAATCTTTAGAAGACAAAAAACATATTTATTAAATTATATTAAAATACGCTATTATAAAGGAGTGCATCCTTTTGATATAATTAATTCATTGATAGAAATATAAAAGGATAAAATATGACATTTAATGAAAATTATCATTTTGAATCTTATATTGGAAGAAGAGATTCGTTTTTAATAATAGAAGATAATGATAATTGTTTACAAGAATCATTTGAATTTGAAGAATTAGATTTAATTAAAGATTATTTCTTTAATGATTGTTTATTAGGAGAAGCTATGGCTTATATAGGTAGAAAATTTGGTTATAATTATCCAATATATATGGGAACTTCTGATTTTGATAAATATAAAAGAAATGAAAGAATAAATAAATTTTATAGGAATGAATTATGAAGTTTTTTATCAATTATTGCATATATAATTGGCTTCAGCATTATCCCGTTTGCACCACAGTTCCAAATTCTATGAAATTTATTGATAAAATCATTTTTGATATGAAAAGAACAGATGCAGAATGGAATTCTGTATATTGTTTTGATAATGAAAATAAAGATGATATTTTAACTAAAAAATTTTATTTACATGATTTAAAATCAGTATTAATGAATTGTAAAAATAGTAAAGATATAAGATTTGAATATTTAATTTATTATCTTGGAAAGACTAAAAATAACCATAAATATGTAGAATTTGCAATGAAAAATAGTTTTGATTCAATATATGAGATATCTTGTAGAGATGAGGTATAAATATGAATTTTTCTGAGAATAAAGATATTTTTTGTAAAATAATAAAAATGAGTAAATTACACTTTTTCTATTTATTTGAGTTTAATGCGGGTATTTGGAATATGAGGCAACCTATTTCAATCGAGCATTTTATAAAACCAGATGATATTAATTGGTTATGTATAAATGAATATGGTCAACAAGAAGTAACTAAAATATCTCCAAGAAGGTGGTTGAATAAAAAAGTATGGAAGTATAAGGATTTATAAAATGAATACTTTAACTGGTAGAATGAATTATTATGCATCTTTACCAAGGATTTATGTGAGGGAAGAAGATGAAAATGGAGAATTTTTTAAAACGAGATTTACTATTTCTATAGAATTTCCTGATGAGTATATTGATGAAATTTGGAGAAAAAGCATTAGAGTTAAAGATTTTTTATATTCAGAAAGAATTAAACTTAGCAAGAAAATGCTTGGTGAAATAATCTTTGATAGAGAAAAAATAGAAGAATTTACTATAAAGGTAGATGCTAATAAATATTCTAGTAAAATTGGCAGTATAGAAGAAGGTATACTAGATGGTTTATTTAAAGCATTTCCAAATGTATTTAAAAATTATTTATAATTAAAGGAGTAAAATAATGCAAAAGAAAGAAAGTTTTTTAGATAGGTTTAAAAAATCTATGGGAGATGCTATTATAGATTTAGCAGAAGCTATAAAAAATAGTAGAAAGAAATCCGAAGAAAAAAAGACTGAAACTCATAGTAATATGGATTCTGAAACTGAAAAACGTTTTGATAAAATGTTTGATGAGTTTTCTTCTTTTATGGATAAAATGGAAAAGCAAATGAATTCATTTAGTAAAAAAATGGATGAAATGAGTAAAAAATTTTGGAAAAAATAAATGAGATTTTATACAAAATATACTGCTATATTCAAAAAACCTTATATAGGATATGTAAATACCTTATTAGAATTAACAAAGATACAATGTGATATTGAATATAAAAAAGATAGAATACAAATCACGAGATATAGATATCATCTTGTTGATATAGAAATAACTCAGGATGTTAAAGTGAATTCTTATAGAGAATTTAGTTTTTGGGTTCATCATCTTTTAAGTTTAAATAATTTCAAAATACTAGAAAAAAGTTTTTCAAAATCTTTATTTGAATATAATCCTTATCATATATCCGATGATGTTTATAAAGAATCAGCACTAAATTGTTTAGAAAACTTATATTTAGAAAATAAAAAGGATTATTTATGAATATAATTAATAATGATATTGTTTTCTATCCTACTATAAATCCAGATGGAACAACCAATATAAATTGTTCTATAATTGTTTTGATGAGAAGGTATGGTACTGTTGCTAGCATATCAGATTATATGGGAGAAGATGCTCATTTCATAGATATTGTTAATTTCATCATACAATCATATGGGCTAACAGCAGCTCAATTAATATTTAAGGATTTAAAACAATTATATGATTTAATTTTTAAAAACAATAAGTTTTATATTTGAAAAAAGGCTTTAAAAAAGAATACTGTAGGATAACTACAGTATTCTTTTTTTTTTATGATTATTTAAAAACTTGTTGTAAGTTATTATGTTTTAAAAAGTATGGTAAAGCTTCTTCTACTGAATACAGAGACGGTACGTGTACCGTCTCTGTAATCCATCTATCCCATTCTTCATGATAATAACAAGTATTATCTTCTGATTTAAGGAAATCTGGATTATTAGGGTCATTGGATTTCATTTTATATTGACTATCATCTCGATAACCTCTAGCTGCATTCACTCCCTTATAAACTTTAATATTTATAGTATTAAAAGAATTATTAGTTAGAGTTAATATTGTAGGATGGTCTACTCCTATCGGTACATTATTGATATAATAATCAGTGTACTGATTATCATTATATTCAAATATAGAATATTGTGGGATATTAAAGTGAAGATATGCTTTATACCATGTAGGTAATTCTTCTTGTTTTTTAGGTTTACGTTTATAATAAAAATTATTGTTTAATGGCTGCCCCCCCCCCGCTTACATCAGAAGGTAATTCAACCTTTTCTTCTAGTATATCCATAAAATATACACTCCTTATTTAATATAAATTATATTAAAATGTAGTATTAAGAAATGAATGTTTTTAATAATAACAAATAAATATGAATAATAAATAAGAGAAGTTATTGTTTATTAATATGAAATATTTATATTTTTATATAAGACTACCAATTTTAATAAAAACCAATTCTATTTTATATTCAATAAGAATAAACGATTTTATTTAATTTATATTCATGATTTTAAAAATTTTTAAAATACGGAGGCCAAGAATATGGCTAGAAAAATAGTAAGAGGAAGTGGTTCAATGTCTCTTGAAGAAGCTTTGAACAACCCTAATTATGGAAACAGTTATAACAGTATAGAATCTGTAGCTCTTGACCCAGCTATGAGTCAAGAAGTTGCTGATATATTGACAGATAATTTGCCTGATAATGGTTTCTACTTCTTGGGACAAGCAGAAGTTTGTTCAAAAGAAGCATGGGAATGGGGAAATGAATGTCAAAGATTAATAAATGAAAGAAATCAAAAAATTAGAGCTTGTAAAGCTTTGGCTTCTTCTAGAGGCGGCGAAGCTATGGAATATTGGAAAGTAATGTCTACTGAAAACGAAGTTACTGATTTTGGTAAGAGAGTTTGGGAAGCAATCAAAAATGCTATAAAGAAACTCATACTTATGATAATTAACTTCATAAAATCAGTAGGTAACTTTATTAAAGGTGCTATGGCTAAAGCTCAAGAATTGTTCTGGAAAAAATACAGAAGAGAAGTTGAAACAGCTAAAGAATCAGTTGGAACGATGAAAATAAAAGCTCAAAACGCATCTAAAATATGGGGAACTATGAGACCAGACCAATATTTGAAAAAAATATCTGGAAATCTTGCATCTGCATTCAATACAGCTTCTGTTCAAATAAATTCTGGAGATGTTATGAGTGACAAAGTTTTACCTGGATTGACTAAAGATATTTTAGATATAGTTCCTAATAGTGATAAAGCTCAAGTTCAATCTGGAAAATGGTTCCCATCTGCAGGTAAAGTTGTAAATGAAGGAACTTATGGTGTAGAAAAACCAGGTAAATTTGAAGTGCCTATTGAAACCATAATTAAAGAAGGTAAAGATTTGTTAGAAGCTACAACATTGCAAGTTCTTGCAGCTTCTTTGAAATGTGGACAAGTTGGTAATAAAGCTCTTTCTAATATTCTTAAAAGAGTAGAAGGAATGGCTAAAATTGCTAACAATGAAGCTGTAGCTACTAAAGAACAAAATAAATATGAATCTAAAGCCAATAAAGGTGTAAATGCTGGAAATATTCAATCGATTAGAAGATATCTTCAATTCTGTACTACACTTTTACTTCATGCTTATGGAAATGCTCTTTCTGCAAGAATGATGGTATTTAGTGCTGCTAGAAAGAAAGTTAGAGGTTCTACTAAAGCCGACAAAAAAGCAGCTAAAGAGGCAGCTAAAGCTTCTGCAGCAAATCAAGCTTAATTATAAATAAAAAAAAGAGTAGGGTTTTCCTACTCTTTTTTTTTGTGTTATTCATTTTTAACATTTTTTAATTCAATGGCGATTGATATCCATTCTTTTAGGTTCTTCATATTCAAATAAAGGTATTATTATGCGGTTTCCTTTGTCGGGATAATAACTAGCATATATACCTTTAATAGTTTTATTTTCATATTTTTCTCTTTCAATCAAATCGAAAGTTATGACTCTTTTTTCTATAAAGTCAGAAGATAATTCTTTATCTTCCACTATTCTTGGAACAATAACATAATCTTTATCTTTCTCATAACCCGCAGATTCATCAGAATCAAAGAATTTTATAGTTATTTCTATATATTCTGTTTTCTTATCTTTTAAATATGGTTCACTTACATTCAAAATAGTAAAAGATTTTTTAGGATTTTGGTCTTTATATGCCAATTCTCTATCTCTTAAATATTCTTCATGAAAAGTGTATTCTTCTATTGGTCCATCTTTTATTTTACCTTCTTTAACCCATAAACAATCTTCATCTAATATATTACCTATTTTATTCTCTACATTATATCTATTACAAGGTTTTATAGAATTTTCCCAAGAATGAAACAATTTTCTTACATTATATTTTTCACTATCTTGTATAAAAAACGTTTTCACATTTTCATAAGATTGAGGTTTTAAATTTAAAGTTTTTCTATAATATACTGGTAATCCGCCTTTTCTTTCATCTTTTTTATTTGCAAAAACTAAATGATAAGGTGTTTTTCTTTTTATATCATCAAATGTTACTATCGTATGAAAACCATTATCATAAGTTAATTTATAAACTTCTTCTTTACCACTTACACCATCTATTACTTGATTAGGATTTATTCTTTCTGCTCTAGAAATACCACGAAATTTCTCTACTATAAAAGCTGGTAAATTATTATCTATTATGCTTTTATATAAATCTCTTTCATATTTATATGCATCTTCCCTATTAAAATGAACACAATTTATAAGACCATTTGGTTCTTCTACCCAGCTATTATAAGTAAACCTATCAGCTAACCAAGAATTGGATTCATTAATTGATGTAGACACCATATCTGAAAAACCATAAAATCTATAATGTTCATTTTGATTTTTTTGTATTACTAAATACCATCCAGGGTGTCTAGGGAAACCATCTCTAGTCATTTGACCAATTTCTTGAATTCCTCCCGTGTAATCCTCTTCCAATTCTTTACATTGTTTTTCACCAATGTAACCTACTTTTACATCGTGATAAGTACTCGGACTTCTTAATTCATTTAACATTTCTTTTATTAAAGGAAATTCTTCAAGAAATCCGTTTTCAATTTGTTTTTCGAAAACTCTATTAACATTTATCATAGTTAACTCTCCTTTTAAAATGTATTTTATATATTTATTATATAATTTTTATTTTAATATTATAAAATAGATAAAATTTTAAAATAAAGGATGTTAATATGACAAGAGAAGAAAGAGAACAAGTTGTAGATGACATTTATCATTGTTTATCTTTGTTAGTAAATACTATAAATGATGGAGCAGATGATAGTCTTTATTGGTATATTGGCGATGGTTTGAAAATCATTAAAGACCGAGGCTGTAATAATATTATTTTCAAATGTGATTGTTTTGAAATTGAATGTTACTTATCTGATGAAAATGATTACATTCATTTAAAAGAAAACTTTGAAGATGTCAATTGTGGTGAAAGTCCAATGTGGACTTTAATTTATGCTATGGTATATAATGAATCTACAAAAGGCGATTATTATTTAGAAGATTTTCTATTAATAACTGATGATAACAAATATATAAAATTGGAAGAAGAAGAAAAAGCTTTTAGATATTATTTTTGGAATGGCGAATATGATTGGAATTATTATATGGATGAGAAATATCCTACGAGAACTTGGCCACAATATTGTAGTGATTTTACATATGGAAGAAAATATTATGAGAGTAGTTATAGAGATGGAGATACTTCATGGTATTTAGATATAATTGATGAAGACGATGAAGATGATGATGACTATGATTGAAGATTGGGATGAAGAATAAAAAAAGGAGTTGAAAAAATGATACCTAATACGGTAAAAGATTTTATAGAAAGTGTACAAAATGCTAATCCACATATATCAATAGACGTTATAATGGGAGAAAAATGTTTAATTGATAGAATGGAAATGAAATTTAAAGTAAAGAATTATAAAACTAATTTAGAAGAAAAATTTAATTTTTATTTTCCAATTGATGCTATCATGGATAGAAATGAATTGGAAAGATTTTCAAATTTTATTAAAATAGGAGAATAAAATGACTAATGTATCTTGTAACATTCACAAACTTGCAGATGAAAAACTTTTTTATCGAATGCATGCAGAAGCAGAAAAATATACAAATTCCAAAGAGAGAGAATATAACAATTCTACTGCATTGATAAAAAATATTGATGAGTATTTTTTAGATGTAGAATTAAGTGTATTAAATGCATATTCTGTATATCTCAAATCTTTAGATAATATAGAAGATGCAAAATTGTTTGAAATTAGCGATATACCAGAATACCCTCGTATAAGTAATAGAAAATGTTTATTGGTTATAAGGAAAACCGATAAAAAATTTTTCCATTTTTATATAAAAGATAGAGAGGGAATGTATGAAATAGTTGAAAGAAAAGATAATTGTGATAAACATACTTCTGTTAAAGTAGGAAAAACTCCATATCCAAATTTGGAATTTTTCTTAACAAATACTGATTATGCATTTACAATGAATACTTGGTCGCAATCTTCTATAGAAAGGAGAAATTAAATGTTTGAAAAGGATTTGACTAAAAAATTCAATTCAATTGAAGAATATATAAAATGGAATAATGAACTTATTAATGAAGAAATTTTCGTAAAGAAATACAAAGTCAAAACTATGATAAAAGAATTTATATTAGATGAAGAAAGAAAAGTTATAGTAGTTTTAAATGTATCTATTGATTATAAAGGTAAAGATAAACGTAAAGCACAATGCGTTAAAGATATTTTTGATATAATGCTTGAAAACGAACCTTTATTTAAAAATAGTGAATTAAAAATACTTGAAACTTTTGAAACAAAAGAAAATGATAAGAAAAATGATTCTAAATACGAGTTCTTCGCTAGATTGAAAAAAGACTTATTAATTGCTAACGAAAACAATAATGAGACATTATTCGAAAGGTATTTTGATTTCAAACAAAAAGTTGAAAGAGAGTTACATAGTGGTACATTTATAGATATTGAGCGTATTATAAGAAAAATGTTTCTTTTTAATAAAATTTTAATACCTTTATTTGGTTCAGATTGGAATAGTTGTTTCGAAGCTTATCGTTACAATATCATGGATGAAAGATATTTATCTATTTATACCAATAACCATGAACTCAATAAACCTTCTTCTATTGCGGAAGATGATATGATAAGAGTTATAAATTTCTCTTATAAATTGATGTGTATGAAATCAGAAGTCTTTAAAGATGGTCGTATTATCAAAAACAATGTATTAAGAATAATGATGCTTAACAATTCTGAAAACAGAATGGTTATATTTGACTTAGATATTGAAAATGAGTTAATGATAATGACTAATAGAATGTTGAGAGATGTTATAATTGATATGATAGAAACTGTCGAAAGAACTGCAAACTATAAATACAATATAAGGACAGAAGGTTTTTATATAAGCGAAACAAGTTCTTTAATATTTAAAACATTGAAGAATGAAAATCATAAATTTCATTATCATAAAAATAAATTAGAACCAATAGATATAAAAAATATAGTTTATATTCCGCCAAGAAAAAGAATTATGAATTTTAATCCAGTTGGTTTTGAGTGGAGTATGGATGATTATGATTTTGATTTTAATAAAACAACTTCTGAGTTTATCAAGAAAAAAGAAAAAACGTCAACTATTCATGATATTTATAAACTTTCCATAGATAATAAATTAGGATTATATTACAATCCAGATAGCGATAAAAAATGTCCTATAAATGATTTCTTAAAAGAAGTAACAAAGTAAACAATAATAAATAAGAAAATAGTCCTTTAAAATATATTTAATTTATGCGAAGTAGGGGAGAAATCCCCTACTTTTTTATATTTCGCCTATAAGGGAGAATTTCTCCCTTCTTTTTTTTTTTAATTTTAACAAGACTTTTCTTGAAGTTGTTTTTCTAATTCTTTTTGAATTTCCTTACCGTTTTGTAAAAATACAAAACCGGTGATAATACGATTACCATTACTATCAGTTTTTATTTTAGGTAACAACATATGTGTAATATCTAAATTTCCATCTGGAGTAAATTCTTTATGAAAAAATTCTTTTTTAAATCTTATATGTACTAAAGCTTGTTTAACACTGAGTTTAGATACTTCATCTACATGAATTATTTCAAATTCTCCATCACAATGCATTTCGCATGTTCTATCTATTAACTTTTCCATCGTTTTTATATAATCTTTATCAGCTTTACTAGTTTTATTTTTTAAATGTAATCTAATATAGTTTTGTGCTATTACACTATTAACTATTGAACCATTTTCAACATAATCTTGATTTAATGTGTCTTCATAAAATTTAGTAATCACATCTTCTGGTTTTTCTAAATTTAACATTTTTCTAATAAGTTCACAATCTATATAATACTTATATATTTTATCAAATTTAGGTTTAATACTTATTCTTCTCCTTTCACTTACAGTATCATCTTTTTCCATATCAAAATGAGAAATAGTATTATATTCAAAACCATATTCTATTTCATATAATGAAAGTATTCTATATGTACCATTTGAAAAAATTAACATCCAAAATGGTTTAACTAAAGGTTCAGCATTTGGGTCTGTCATATAAAAATATAAATCTGGCCTATAGATATCTTCTTTATCAAGTGGTATTACTTTAACACAATCATAATATTGTCTAATAAAAACATCTATTTTATTTTGTACAAAATAATGGTTAAATTCTTTTAATCTAGTTATTTCTTCATCTAAATCACTAAATAAAGGAAGTGTCCATTTATCATTAATAATACATTTTGGTATCCTATATTTATTCTTTTCTATTTGGTCTTGGAATTCTTGAAGTTTATATACTATATTATGAGTATCAGCTACATAAACTTTTTGATTACTTCTTCTTTTAAATATTAACACTGGATTATCTTTACGATTTATTCTTTGAGGAAAAGAGGTAGCTATTTCAGGATATTTCTTATATTTTCTATTTTCAGTAGTTTTATCTATTTCTTTTACAATACCTATCTTAATCCATTCCAAGTCATTGTAAGAACTTTTAACAGTATTTAACATTGTCTTATAAGCTTTTATATTAGATAAATCTTTTTCTAAATATTTATTCCATTCATTTACTTCTTTTTCATCAGGTTTACTACTTATTTGACTTAATTTCTTTTCAATTGTTTTATCTTTAAGTACATTTACCATATTAATTTCTCCTCATTTTAAAAATTATACAAATCATCTTTCATCAATGAACTAGTTATAAATATATTCACTCTTTCTTTAAATTCTTCTATGGAATAATAATTTCCAAGTAATACGAAAGTATGACTAGGAGTATATATTTGTGTATAGAATCTGTAATTTGATTCATAATCTGGACCATATGGATTGTGAATCTTAGGAACTTCTTTTATATCAGAAATAGCAAGTATTCTTTTAACATTTAAATACTTTATTTGTTCTATTTCTTTTCCACGTTTACCACCTAAATATTCTTCAAATTGTGGTAACCTTGTACAAATTAGATTGTTATCTTTTTTAGTTTCACTCATTTTATTTCTCCTATTTTAAATTTATTTTATTGTTTCAATTGTTTTTTTTTTAATATAAATATTCATATTTATTATATTCTAAATCTTTTATTTTATATATTATAATTGTAGGAGGTAATGTATGAAAATATTAGATTACAATTGTCCTATATGTAAAAAGAAAGAAAGATTTATTTTATCTAATTGGGAAATCTTTGGTATGTTTAGCGATGATTTTTGTGAAGAACATGATTTAGATTTCTTAAAATGGTATACAAATTTATATAATAATAAACCTATTGTAGAACCTAGCAAATTTATAGCTTTAATGCATTTAGGTCACACTTGGATACCTTTTGCTAGAGTTTGTATAGATTGTGAATTGTTTTATAATGATGATTTTGTAGAAAAATATATAAATGTAGGAAATAAAAAAAGTTATATAATAAGTCATAGAGAATATATGAAAAATCATCCAGGCGATTTATATTGCTATATAAAACCCTATTATTTTTGTAGAGACATTGGGAATTATTACAATGTAGGGAGTGAATTAAAGGTAATAGAATGGGAAAAATACAATAAATGGATAGATAAAGAGCTTTCATATGCTTAAAAACGTATATAATGATTTTTGACTTTATATATTATTAATATGATTAAAATGCTACATTAAAAGGAGATTTAATTATGTTTCAATTAAATTGGAAAAAAACCCATGAGGAAACTCAAAAAAGAGTAAATAAAATTATGGAAGAACAACGAGCAATTAATGAAACCATGAGGAACTATCCAGGTGGTTCAATTCAATTCATTATTGACAATCTTCCAGAAGATACTCCGTCTCACAATAGAAACTACTTCTTAAAACTTAAGGAGAAAAGCGATAGGTATGAGGCGAAGAATGTGAAGCTCAACGAAGAGCAAGAGAGAGTAAGAAGAGAATTATCTTCTTTATTAGGAGATTCATTTGATTTCTTAGTAAAGAATAAAAACTTCATAATCTCTAAAATAGAAGAATCTTATGTGTTATCCAAGACACAAAGGTTTGTTCTAAACGGCGCTCTAAGTATTTTTGGTAAGAAAACCGTATTAGGTTATTTGCCAAAATTTATTAAAGAGAATGAAACAATGGCTAATTATCTTTATGATAATTATGAAGCTATATTAAAGCTCGTAAAATCTAAAGACAAAGAAGCATTGTGGACTTTGTTGGGTGAAGATATTTGTAATTCATTATTGGAAAAGAAATCCGATAAAGTTACTATAATATCCAAAGAGCAAGGAGTAGAAGTTTCCTTACCAAAAGAAGCTTTTACTTCAGGAGAGCTTAAAGTAGGAGATGCATCAATAAAAACTCCTGTTGAAGCACAGGAAGGTGAAACGGTAAAAATACCTACGGAAGTAGCAGTTGCTGTAAACCGAGCAAAGAAATTGGAGAAGGAATTCGAAATCAAAATAATGAGATTAGAAAAACAAGAGAAACTTCTTCAAGAAGAAAAAAATGAATTGGAGAAAAAATTCCAAGCTATTGCTGCATTAGAAGAAAAGTATACTACTCTTTTAAATGAGTTAGAAGAAAAATCTTCTAAATTAGCAGTAGAGGAATCTAATAATCCAAACAAAATAACTGGAGAGGCTACAATGGAATATCAACCAGAAATAGTAGAACCAGTTGAAAATAATGTGGAAGAGAGAGTAGAAAATCCTAAGATAGAAATTATCGAAGGGTTTTCAGCTACAGAATCTGCAGTAATTAAACATATGGAAGAAGTTCTTCGTCATAAGAAGGGCACTCAAAACATATGGATAGACGACGAAACAGACAAAGAGCATACTTTCATTTCAACGGAAAAAATTTCTAGAGGCGGTCGAGTAATAACTGATAAAAAGGAAATTCTCGATTACTATAAAGAATCTAGAAATATAGAAAAAATATAATAATATTTTTTCATAAAGGGAGATTTATTTCTCCCTTTATTTTTTTATTTTAAATTAAGGAGAATAAAAATGATTATATTAATAATACTTTTTATAACGATATCTATATTTCTTATAGAGAAATATTTTTCAATTCGTGAGAAAATAATGTGTGAATATATATCTCCAGAAGGAGATAAAAATTATAATCATGATTTTGCAAAAATGATTATAAAGATACGAAAAGATATTTTTGATTTTTGCACAGATTCATATGATAGTTTATTTACTAAAGAAGAGATGTTTAAATTTTATATTTTGAAAAATTTTATTTTAAGAGGTTTTTATAATGTATTTTCTTTAAAGCAAATATTGGTAGTCTATGATATCTTAAAAGAAAAAGGTGAAAATAATTTAAGCAATGACTTTTGGATAGAGCTTTGGGCACAAGATATATTGAAAGATATATGCAACAATATAAATGTTTTTACCTTTATTAAATTTAGATATAAAATAGGGAGAAAATTAATAACATTATTTTTTAACTTAGATACTATTTCTAGAAACTTTTGTTTAGTAAAAGATTTCTATGGTAGCAATTTAGAATTCATTAAAGATACGCCTAGACAAATGAAATACATTATAAAACGTATTGAAGAAAGAAAAGAAGCACAAACTTATTTTATAAATTTTTATGAAATAGATGATTTGGATGTTTGGTATAGAGAAAAATGGATTTAATAGGAGAATAAATTTATAAAAAAAATAGAAGGGAGAAATCCCCTCTATTTTTTTGTTTTTTTTTAATTAGTAGATGTTCCAATTGTTCCATCCATATAACAACTTTCACCAATTATTGAATTTACTGGTATTTGAGATAACGCAAACTCAAATATACATGGTTTACCATTTCTCATTTCGAATATAGGATATAATTCTCGTTTTTCAATAGCTTTATTTATTTTATCTCTACATTCTTTTGATATTAAATTATCATAATGGAAATTGAGAATAGCGACAACCTTTTCTTTTCCATAACAATCAGTTCTAACATCTAAAGCTATTATTGAAAATCTTGATATAACAGAATCTGAAGAAGATAAAATATCATCTACATTGAGTTCTGTTAACTCGCCTTGTTGTACATCTGTAATTCTACCCCTATTTCTAATTCTAAGAGATAAATCTTCAGACCATTGTTTATGTATTAAATCTACTATTTCTTTCTTACTCATATTTAATGCTTGCTCACAATCATTAAATGAAGATTCAATGTAGAATTTTCTATCAGGATTACTTCTAAGATATCTTCTTTTATATCCACTCACAACAATACCATCTCTACAAGTAACAGGTTTATCTTCTATCATATGATTATTAAAATGATATTTGATATCAGTAAGTGATAAAATCTTATATGAACCAGATGTTTCTATAAGCATATAGAATGGATAGTAATTATCATTTTCGTCATCTTCACACAATCTAACAAATTCATAAGAATTATCATTTTTTCTAGAACCAGTAGCATCAGCTACATCATCAAAGTGTAAAGGAATTACATCAAGTATTTCTATATAGTGTTTCATAATAAATTCTTTCATTTTATTTGTAAATAAAGCTTTGTAGAATTCTCTTTCATATTCTAATACTTCTGTAACAGAAAAATTTATTTTACTATAATCACCATTAAAATCAAAAAATAAATATTTTCTTGCATCATTAGAATTCTTTTTATTTCTTTCATATCCACTAAGCAAAGAAGATACTTTTACAATGTTGATTTGGTCTCCGGTATATTTCTTATAAACCAATACTTTATCATTTTCATGAATAAATGGTGTCTTATCAACTTCAGGATAGTTTACTTCTTTTAATTTTTCGAAGTTTACTACTCCAAAACAAACTTCATGAACTATTTCAGATTTAATACTTTGTATTAAATATTTTCCAATATTATTATTGGATAAATCTTTTAAAATAAAATCTTTACATTTCATTTAATTTCTCCTATTTTTTAAATCTATATTTTTGTTATACTCGTTTTTTTTTTAATTTTGAAAAATATATTATTTATTAGAATAAAATTTATTGGAGGAAATCAAATGAAACGAATAAAAGTTTTAGAAAAAGTCAGATACGGTGTAAATTTAGCTTCATATGTTAGAAAATTTCCTGATAAAGAAATAGAAGATTTTTGTAGAAATCCAGTTATACAAATACATAAAGAAGAAGAGTTATTTTTCACTGTAAAAGAAAAAATGAATGATGAAGAATATATAAATTCATTATTTGAAAAAGTTAGTAAAGCTATTAAACAACATTCTATTTTTATAGAAGATAAAACGTTAAAAGGTGAGAGATGGAGCAAATATGAATGTGTAAAAGGTTTGGAGAATGAATCCATATCACCACACTTTAATAAATTGAATTTTGTCTATATAACAATAGATGATAAATTATTTTTAGAGTTAGATAATTATGCAGATGAAAAATTAGGCATAAAGGAGATAAATAATGTATAAATTTTTAGAAGACGAAAATGAGTTAAAAAGATTCTTTGATTTTTATATTTCATTTGTTACATTGAAACCTACAGAGTGCTTATTTCTATCATTAGCTGCTAGAAATAAATACATGCAGGATAGAGAAACAAATGATATAAATTTGAATAAAACTCATATGTTCGATAGACAAATAGTAGTTGGAAAAGATTCTCATAGGTTATGGAATAATTTAATAACCTCTATTAGAAAGTTAGAAAGAAACATAGGAGCATATAAAGTAAAGTCTAAAACAAGTGATGGTGTTTTATATGATATACCTAATGAATGCATGATGGTGTATTTTAATATAAATCCTGCTAATTCTGTAAATGCTTTGCTTCAACTTAAAGATAGAATAAATAAAATTGAAGAAGAATTATGGAAAGCTTCTGTAGAAGGGAATTCTATAGAAAATTGTATAATGGATGTGAATAGAATACATCATATAGCTGAAGAATGCTATGGAAAAGCTAAAAGTAAAAGAAGATGGTTTGATGTGGATATAGATTTCAAATCTATCGACAATCTTCCTGCAGATGAAAAAATGAAAGAGATTGCGATAGAGATTTGTGACGAATTAAATATATTACATAATTCCATGTTTTTAGTGCGAACCTATGGCGGTTTTCATTTATGTTTTAATGTAAACATATGCAAAATACTTAAGAAATCTCCACAGCAAATTTTAGATGTGATTCGTAATAAAGTAGAATCATATGTAAATAAATATAATACGAGTAGTTCTGTTCCACCAGATTCAATGGTTATAAATGAAATAAAACTGAATGAGAATGAAATAATTCCTTTACCAGGAACAAGACAATCTACTCATTTAGTTAGATTCATTCAAGTAGGAGAAAACTGTTCTGAAGCTCAACAAATATTTGAAAACAATATAGATTCCATTGGAGTAAATTCCAAATCTTCATACAAAGATTTATATGAAAGAAATAAAATTTTAAATAAAGATTCATATAAAGAAGCTATGGAAAAAGGTTATTTACCATTTGAAAAAACTGCTGAATTTTTAGCTAAACAATTAGGTGAAGACCCAGAAGTGATAAGACAATGGATGTTAAAACAAAAGTTATGTATACTTCAATAACAACAAAAAAAAAAGAGGGATTAATCCCTCTTTTTTTTTATTCATGTATTTCTTTATATTCTGTAAAAGTTATTCCATCTATTTCAAAATCGCGTTCATCGAGACCATAATTACCATGAAGATTTATTATAGTTTCTATGAATTTTATAATTGTTTCGCTATCAACATTATCTGTATTTGTATCTATACAAAATTTGTCTAAATTAAAGTATTCTTCTTCATGTTCTTCTTCGTCTTTATGAAATTTAATATATAGCAATTGATTGTTATCCTCGTTAATATTATCGTCATCAATAGCTAAACTTAAATTATTTGGATAAACTCTTAACATTAAATCCCTATTATCATCATCTAATACGTTTATACATTCTAAACAATCTTGGACTAATTTTTCATAGGTATAATCATACATTTTATTTAATCTCCATTATCTTTTTATAAATTTTGTGTTTTATTTTTATACCATCTTCTGATGAAGTTTCTAATCTAAAAGAATCATCTTCAACTTCAACACCAAGTTTATAATGTTTTTTAGTTATCGTTCCATCTTTGGAAACAGTTTCTATTTCAATAGGTCCATCTCCTTCTACTTTAAATTTAACTTCTTTCAAATCAGGATTATTTTCCATGATTTTTTTTAAAGATTCTTCAACTTTTTCTTTGAGTACATTGAATTCTTTGCTCTCAAAAGTTTTTTCATTCCATTGTTTAACAAATTCTCTACATCGTTTGACGCCTCTTTTTACATTTTCTTCATTTGGTATTGGTGAGCCCATTGTATATACTCCTTTTAAATTTGTTTTTTACTTTCAATCCATTTATGAAAGTCTTCTTCATATTCATGCTTATTGATATAAACTATGAACATTATTATTCCTGTAGAATGTTTATAATTAAGCAACCTCTTTACAGTATTTCTAAAAGAAGTTATGCTATCGTTTTCCATTACCTCTTCTTCTGTCACCTCTACAGGGTTCTTAAAGTTTTCTATTAAATATCTTATTGCCCATTGAGCATCTCTTTTTAATAAATCTGCTCTATTTTCTTCAACAAGATGTTTGAGTTTTATTACTCCAAATTCCACTTTAACCTCATTTTATTCAATGAAATTCTGCATAATTGTCATTGATTATATATTCTGTAATTAAGTGTTTTAATAATGGTAACAAATCATCTATATCTAATTTATTATTAGTTATTTTAGATAATAAGAAATCATTTTCATCATATTTATAAAACAATAATTCAAATTTAGAATAACTAAATGCTTCTTTATTGTCTATTAAATAATACAAATGAATACTTGCTGTGTTGGGTAATTTTTTAATTTTACCACTTGGAACAGTTACTTCTTTCTTACTTACTAATTTGATTTGTAAACAAAAACTATTATTAGTAATTTTTTCTATCAATATACATCTATCTTTCTTTATTTTAATCTTTTCATTATCTATATCATCCACTTCCATTACATCATATAAATCACATGGTTTAAAATTATCCTTTATCCATTCATTTATGGATTGCATAATTTTTAAATAATTATCATGAAGACTTTTATTTAATCTTTTACTTTGATGCAAATAATGATATAAATTAACTATAGGTTTATTTACACCTTCTATTTTCATTTTTCCAGTATTCAAGAATTTTTCACTTTGTTTACGAATTTCTTTATTTTCCATTTTTAAATACCTCTTTTTTTTATTATTTTTATAATATATAATGAAATTAAATATTATGAATATGACTAAAATAAATGAGAGGTGGTGTAAAATGAAAGAAGATAATATTCTTAAAAGAAATTATTTTGAAGATTTCTTAAGAAACTTTATTTATAATTTTCATGATTTTGAAACTTCATTAGATGAAACACTCTTTTATATTGTTTATCATGATAATTGTTATGTAGAAATACATATAAACGATGACGATGAGGAAGAATGTATATTGTCTTTTAATATCGAAGAACACAATGGTGGATATAGAATACATGCTAGTGTAAATTGTTTCTTAAAACCTGTTTTAGAGTTTATAAAAGAAATAATAGAAACTAGCGAAGGTTGTTCTACAGGAACCCAAACTTTAACTATTCATGATTTTGAATATGAAGTAGAAGGAGTAGTTTATGAATTATTTACATTAGATGAATCTAATAGTAAAATAATAAAATTTGAAGATTTTGTTAAGTTGGCTATAAAAGCTAGATGGCAAACATTGAAATTTGAAGATGATTTTATAGAAACTAGGGTAGTAGCAGATAGAAGTATAATATTTAGTAGTGGTGTTGAAAAAACAATATTATTTAGTATTAAACATTTTGATGAAGGTATAGGTTTTATATGTATTGCATTTAAACCATTTACTGAAGAATTCATCACTAATAAAGCTATAGAATTTGCTAATGCTTTAGTAGAATTATCTAAAGGTAAAATAACTAAAGATATAATAAAAATTCATGATAAATCATTAAAGGAGATTGAGAATGATAAATCAATTAATTAAAGCAAAAGATGAAAATAAATCTTTACAAGAGATGATAAACAATGCTACTGCATCTTTTAAACGTAGAAGTATTTCTATTAAAGATGAACAAGTTTCTAAAGTAAATACTTTCACATGTAAACCATGTATAACTTTAGGTCCTAATAATATAGTAACCAATTTATTAAATATCATTTCTAAATACAATATAGTAAACGATAATGATAATAGAACTGAATTAGTAGAAAAAGTTACTAAAGAATTCAAAAAAGTAGATACTGATAAGGATAGAAAGAAGTATAGAGAAGTTAAATATGTAGAAAGATGGTTAGAAAACAAATATCAAGAACTTAATTATAAAATGGGTTCTTCTACTAAATTTAATGAAGAAGTTTCTAAAGAATTTGATAAAATAGATATTTTATCAGATTGTATTAAGAAATATTCTCCCAATCCAGATATAGAAGCAGAAGCTAATGAAATAATGGAAGAATTTTTCATTAGAAAAGGTATAAGTCATTTAAATGCTAAAAGAATGGCTTATGAAAGAATAAAAATGTTGGATGAAAAAACAGAAAATCTCTATAATCATATTACTAGAATTAGAGGTATTATCTATGGTTTATTAAAACATGGAGATAGTAAAGAAGAGATATTAAATGAAAATCATAGTGAATATAAAAATATCTTAAGAACAATAAGTGCTTCATCTCCATTGAATAATTCAAATTATATTTATTAAAAAAAAAGAGGGAGAAATCCCTCTTTTTTTTTATTGTTAACCGTATTAAACAATGCCCCCATTTATACATTATGTATATGAGAGATAAAATAAGTAGAATTTATTTTATTTCTTAATATATTAAAATGGAGGCATCTATGCATGATGTAGCCTCATTAGCAGTTTTCGCATTGGAATTTTTCCATGAAGAAAACCGTAAAAAATTTCATATGTCTAAAGAAGATAGAGAATTTTTAGACATATTGTTATTTAATGTAAAGTATATTAAAAATCCACATAATCGTAAAGCTTATGCTGAAACGATTAAAGATTAGATTGAAAAACATACTCATATTATATGATTTATGTTAGTGAAAATTTTTATGTAATTGTTAACAGGATTTATGATTTAGAGAGGGAGAAATCCCTCTTTTTTTTGCCTCTCTTTTACAAAACGACCATATAATATATTACTTTATAAAGGAGAATTCTTATGAATGGAGTTTCCTCATTTGGACCTAATATAGAAAATATATTAGGTGATATACTTGTAAAACGTTCTACTATTAAAGAATTATTAAATGAAATAAAAAATATTTCTGTAGTTAATATAGAAAAATCTAATTCTTTAGTAGAAAAAATGTTATCTGTAGTGCAAGTTATTAATGAAAGAACTAATGAAATAGAAAAAGAATATAGTAATTTTATTTCTCATAAAAATAATTTTTCTGATTTAACTTATTGGAATGAAAAGGTTTATCCTGAAATATCTAGTACTTTTGAGAATGAATTGAATGATTATTTAAAACAATTGATGATATTAGAAAGTATTTGTGAAAAATATTTTGTTCAAGTAATAGAAGATGAATTAGCTAATGATGACCAAAGACATTTAATAAATAAAAATCCTTATAATACTGCTGTTAAACAAAATTCTGATATTAAAGATAATTATACTTATCCTAATTCTGTAGGTTATAATTGGTATTCTATTAAAGCTAATGATGATTATCTTACTAATTCTAAATCTGTATTAAATATTGCTAAATATGATAAAGATAAATATATAGAAACTAATCAAATAAATAAATCTTCTATATTGCATGAAACTATATCATTTCACCCTAAATATGGTTTAGTACATTATCTTTCTCTTGGTAGAGAAAGAACTCTTTCTCCTATAAGAGATAATAATAATACTATAAACCCTACTATAGAATTTAAAACCTTTGACGGTTTCCAAGGTGAAATGAATGAATTAAAATCTAATATAGATAGAAATATATTTTCTAATAATAAAACTAATACTACTAAAAATGATATAAAATATGAATTACTTATGAGACATAATATGGATTCTAATAATGGTACTTCATATTTCGTATTAAAAATGAGAGATTATGAGTCTTTAGAAAATGGTATTCCTAGTTATTATTTTATTAATAGAAATAATTTAGACAGTGCTAATATTACTCGTACTTATTCTGATACTAATACTTCTAAAACTCTATTAAATCCTTCTGTTAAAAATAATAATGATGATATAGAATTACCTGATAATGATACTATAATTAAATCTACTACTGATAATGATGAGAATTATACACCTTCTAAGAGATTATCCGAAATTTCTACTAATTCTGATTATTTAAACACTTCTTATCTTAATATTAAAGGTAAAGAATATAATCTAATTTCTAGAAAAACTATAGATAAAGATAATAATTTCCTTTATTCTTATTCTAATGATAAACCATTTATTACATTTGCTAAAATTTCTAAATGTAATAATCCTACTAATACTAATAATAGAGATTTATTATCTAATTTAAAACTTAGAATAATGGGTTATCCTCTTATACAAAATAATAATTCTAATTATGTTTCTTATAATGGTAAATATGATTCATTCAAAACTCTTAATTATCTTGATAATTATCATAGATATCAAGTTTCTCATAAAGAATTTAATAAATATAATAATATTACTTCTTTAGAAAGAAATACATATGGTTTATCAAATAATGAAATAGTTTATAATAAAACTATTTTAGAAAGAAGAATTATAAATAATAATAATCAAAATTTTGATAAATTTACTTCTTTCACCTTTGAAGAATCATATAATCTTTTTGATAATACTACTAAAGTAAATGATTCTGATTATTATTATGAAAATTATAATAAAGGTATTACTCTTTATTCTTCTCGTAATGATAATACTGCATTACCCGAAACCATCCGTAATCTTCATTCTAATTGCCGAGAATCATATTACGATTTAAATGATTATCAAATAGATGATACTACTAAACAAGAACATTCGGTTTATATATTTAATAATGAACCATCTAAAGATAATCCTTTTAATTTTAAAACATTAAAATCTGGTAAATGGCCTACTAATACCATGATTACCTATATATGTGCTAATAAAAATCATGTATGGGCATTGGGTCGTAACTTTAATGAAATTTATTATTCTGAAGATTCCGGTCTCACCTGGAATAAATCTACATATGACAAAGCCAATTCTACCAAACCTTATTATAATTTGGCGGCCGTCACATGTAACACGAACTGTGGTTCGTGTTACATGTTAAATACTGGTTTAGGTATTATATGTGAATATCTATGGAATAATAATACTGGATGTTATTTATATACTGAAGATTTTGGTAAAACATTTAGAACTATGTGGGCTGGTAATGATAGTACTTCTATAGAATTTGTATATATTAATAGAAATGGCTATGGATTGGCCGCTTGTCGTCGCACAAGCGGCCAGCAAAAAGTTCACTATACTAGAGATTATGGTAAAACCTGGACTTATACTACTACTACTACTAATATAAATTGTGTATATGTAGAAGATAATAATGATATAGGTTATGCTATACAAACTAATTCTTATAGTGGATTGCAAAAAGTTATTAATCTTAAAGAAGGTACTCCTACTTGGTCTAATTTTATACCATTTAAAGATTCTAATAATGTTCGAACATTAGCAATGTTCGATTTTGATAACTATGATGGGATACTTCCCATCATGTATGATGGGAAGTATCCCTCCCTGTTCAACACAAAAACGCAATCCTGTAAGAATTTAACTTCGGATGGATTGCATACCGGTAGAACTGTCTACAGTTCTACCGGGTTTTGGATGGATAAATTTGGAAATATTTTTCATACTCAAGACCGAGATATTTATATTAATAGTAATTCTTGGAGTAATAAGAATGGAACAATCAAATTGAGTATGGGAACAGAGGTAGATACTGCTTCATTAGGAAGTAATTTATATAAACCTATTTGTGTATTATTTGATGAACAAATTATATTAGTGCAAAGTGCTACTAATAGAAATAAAATATGGAGAATTCCTTATGGTATAAGAAATTATAACGTAAGAAGGAGATATAAGTATTATAATTGTTATAAACAATTAGATATTAGTAATAGTAAAGTAAGTTCTTTAAGTGAAGAAGAATATGATACTATTAAAGAAAATGTGAAAAAAGAATTAGAAAATTATTATAAAGAAAAAGAAAAGTTATACATAGGAACATTAAGTATTTTACCTTATGATGTAGTAGATAATGAAAAATGGCTTAAATGTGATGGTAGAAAGGTAAGTAAAATAGAATATAGTGAATTATATGAAAAATTAGGCAATATTTATAATAATGGTGATGAAGAAGAAGGATTCTTTAGATTACCTGATATGAGTAATAGAACTATATTAGGCGGTAAAGATGAATTAATAGGTAAAACTATAGATGATGCATTACCTAATATAGAATTTAATGCTAATTTTGTAAGTAATGAAACTGTGTTTGAGAATGATAAGCGATATGGTTTATTAGGTTTAGAAAGTTCTATAGATGATGAAGCTATAGGATTAATGGGTGGATTAGATACTGTGGGAGTTAATAAAACTAAGTTAAAAATTCCACATAATAGTAAATCTAGAGAAACCATAGGTAATATGTTCGAAGTTAGTTTCTATGTAAGAGCTAAATAAATGGAGGAAATATAATGATAGAAAAGATAAATACTTTGGATTCTAATGCATTATATGAATCCATGAAAGATGAAATCAATTCTTCTTTGGGAATAAGAAATTATACTATTAATATTTCTTTAGAAGAAATAAATGATGCTAATCATATATTACTTGATGGAAAATTATTAAATAAAAAAGATTATCCTGATTTATATGAAATATTTGGTGATAAATATAATAGCTATTATGAAGGCACTATACCAGATTATCAATTTGCTATACCAAATTTAAGTGGAAGATATTTGATGGGAGGAGACAATTACAATATTATTGAACCTTCTATTCAAAGTTTTGCATTAGAAAGTTTAGATGAATTTGCTACTAAAACTACTAGTGACACTATTACTCGTTATTTTAAAGGATTAAAAATAAGAGGTAATAATATTAAACTAGAAAGTGAAAAGGTAGTAAAGAGTATTGATGCTACCAATATAGGAAGTGATAGACCATCAATCTGTATAGATGATAAATGTGTATTATTCTATTTAAAAAAGAATTAATATATTATTTAAACGAAAAGTATTAAGAATAGGGTGTAGTGTGGTTAATTCCACACTACATTATTTTCATTGATAAGGAAAAAACAAAATGAATAAAAAATATATAATATTTCACACTATAAAATATGCTTTTGTAGAACAATTAAATACTGACCAAACTGGTTATTTTTTAATTTTAACAAACAATAATGAGGATTTAAGAACTCCTCTTACAGAAGGTGCAAAAGCTAATTTCTTTAATTTTGCATTTGAAACACTTGATATTTATATAAGAAGTGAAAGGGGTAGAATGATTTTTGAATCGATGCCATTTCTAGATTTTACTCATTGTGTGGTTAAATGTATATTTAGAGCAGGTAAAAATATAAGTAAAGGTATTGTTAATTTTTATCCTTTAAAAAATATTAAAAATGAGGTATGAAATGAAAACTTATAATGATTATACATGTATTCTCAATAATATTGCGAAATGTTATCATATAAAGATTAAAAGTAATCCTGTTATACTTGGATATACTAATTCTATTGCACTCAAAGCAATGGGAGTTAAAAATTACAAAGAAGTAAAAACTTTAAAATATGATTATATTATAACTTTAGGTTCTATAACATATACTATGAAAAAGCATTCAGATAAACGTGGTAAAGTAATGAATACTATGTATGATATTGTTTTTAAACATTCTACGAGTATTAAAAATAGTAATGAATTATTCAATTATTTATTGAAAAAATTGAATTTGTATAGAGAGGTATAGAAATGAATGTATTATCAGAAATCAAAGCTTCTTTTTCTAATCAACAAATTCCTCAAATTGCTAGATTGATGGATTATTGGATTGGCGATGGTATGCTATTTTCTTATGAACCAATGATGATTTTGTATGATGGATATGGTAGATATGAACCAACACATTTAGATGATTTCTTTAAAGGTTACAATTCTCTTTATTTCTTTAAAATGATTATAAATAAACTTATGCAAACGGAAAAAATAGAAAGTTGTAAAATTGTTGGTCATTTGAGAATAATAGATTATTTATTAGACCATAAAATGGATGCAATAGAACCAACGAATATAGAGACTATAAAAGATTTACTTGTTAAATTAGATTTTTTATATAGAGAAGAATTATGAATTTTAGAATGCGACTAAAAAACAACATTAGGCATGTTGAAAGAAATAAAATAATAAAAATTAAATTTTACCACAGTACAACACATTATCTTTATAATGAAAAAAGATGGATGCTTTTCATAGGAACATTTCATTTAAAAAATTTACTTAGAGAATTTTTTAAAGAAGAATATTATCGTAATGTAATAAGTGAATTTGGTACAGAAGAACCTGATATGAAACATCCTATATCATTTAATAAAGCATATCAAAAAGTTTATGAAAGAATAGGAGAATATTATAAAGATGAAATTTGAAACAGAAGTTAAAATTCGTGTAAATGATTATGTTAAAGTAATTGATTCTACTACGGAGCATGTTTATAATACTAGAAATTGGATTGTTCGAGTTGGAACAATTCATTTGATTTCGTTATTAAGAAAAATTAGAAACGAAGTATCTTTTCCTCTTTCTGTATATTATAAACAAATGGAAAATAAGTTTAATGTAAGAAGTATAGAAACTCACGATAGTAAATATTATGAATCATATCAAAAAGTATATGATGAATTAAATTATCTTTATTATTTTACGGAGATATAATGAATTTTGAAACTAATATAGGATATATTGATATTCATACTTATGTATGTATGAATACTGCAATCACTTATTTGAAATTGTTTGATAAATTTACTTTATATCCTTACAGTAATAGAGAATTTGATGAAATAATTGGATTTACAAATTTCATGTCTGTAATTCGTAAAATTGATTTTCATAAAGTGCAAAACGATGTTTATATGATGGAATTTATATACTTTTTTAATCAATCAAATGCATTTAATGATAATGAAGATTTACTCAATAAACTTTTTAGTAGAATAGGAAAATATTATATTTTAGAAATATAAAATAAGGAGAAATAATCATGAGTATCGATAATAATTTAGTTGAAGATGAAGGTTTATTTCATTGTGTAACTTCACAATCTAGAGAACAGGTATACAATGATAAAAACATTGTTGATTTAGTTTTTAAATCTATGGATAGAATTAGTGAATTGGAAAAACATATAAAAACTCTTGAAACTGATTTAAAATCTATAAAGAATTATTTATACCAAAAAGGTGTAAATTTAGAAAATTGGAAAAATGAACCTTCTACGATAGATAAAGGTGAATCAAAAGATAGAGTTTTATAAAGGAGAAAATAATATGATAGATGCTTTTTTAATCACTGCATTTAGTATAACATTAATAGTTTTACTTTCTCTATTTATAGTATTGGCTATTTCTTATTCGGAGTATGGAAAGAAAAGAGATATGAATTTGATGATTACAATAGGTAGTATTGTAATTATAATGATTATCGTAATTGTCGGTTATCAAATATTTAAGCCATAAAACCTTGATTAAATTATTAAAAGGCTCTAGGGATTTCTCCCTAGAGCTCTTTTTTTTATCATTTTAACCATACCGTATCAAAAGCATGTGTCGATTATATATTATTGATTTGAGTTATAGTAAAATTAAATAGTGCTATAACTTAAAAATTAAAATTAATAGGAGAGTCAAACATGACTAAGAATATTTTCGTTAATAATAACTACTATGAATCTAAGGAATTCTATTTTGTAGAAGTTCCGGAAGAAAAAGCTCTTGAATGGGCTTATATATTGAACTACGGTGATATAAATCGTGGTTCAATGCACATGTCTGTAGAATCAGCTGCAGATATGTAAAAAAAAAGGAGGGGAGAAATCCCCTCTTTTTTTTCTTTATTTATCTATCCAGGTCATAAAATTATAAGGATTCAATTCTGTAGTTTTTACTGTAACGTCGTGCATCGATTTCATTGCAATCTGCATGACCGATGCAGTAGTTCTTGTTGCAGTTAAACCTACATTTTTTATTCCCAATATGTAAAACAAATCTCCTAAACATTTATTACAAACATTATTACTTTTACAATAAAGAGGAGAACGCATTTTCAATGGCCTATCTAAATATTTAACTATAGTTTCTGGGTCTAAACAAATTAGTTTATCTTTTTCTTTTATAAACCTATAAAGATAATCTTTACAAGTATCTTTATGTAAAGTTACATCTAAATACAATTCTGTTCCACAATCTGAATTTTTTGGACCTGCTATGGAATTCTGCATAGCTGCAAATAAGAATTTAGTCTTTGCTCCACCATATTGAGTTTCTACAGCTCTATTAAATGAAGCATTGATTAATTTGTTTGCATGAGTAGGATAATCAGCAGGGTCAAGTCCTTCATTATATGAATTCTTAATTATATTAAATTTCTTTGTAACTGGGTCTGATAAAGGTCCCACAGTAACCATATTATTTTTATAATTTGTTCCAAATTTTGGTGTATTCTCACAACCATAAATAGACCAACAATCTTCTTTTTGTAATAGTTCTTTAGATAAATCTAAAAGAGGTTTTTCTATTTTTCTAGCATATACACTAGCATCACCATTTTCTATTTCAGTTTTATATTTCTCTAATAATTCTTCTTTAAGTTTTTCAACTTGAGGAAGAGGTTTGAGAAATGCTGTGTTTACTGCAGGATTAAATATTTCTGTAAAAAATCCTATACGGTAAATCTTATTAAAATATCTTTCTAGTTCTTCTTCTTTAATTTTTCCAAGTTGTACACCTTCAATAGCTTGAGTTACTATTGCATCTAATTGAGGCATTTTAACTGGATAGTTAACATATTTAATCTTATCTCCAAATGAACCCACTAAAAGATAAGAATTGAAGAAAAAAAGACCAGCAGTAGTATGAACACCTTCTTCTTGATTTGGTAAAGTTTTAGCAGGTAAATAAAAAGTGTCAAAAGCTCTCATATAAGGATTTAACGTTCCTACAACTTTACCATTTTCATCTTTCTTAACTCTTCTGCCAAATATTTCATTTAAAACAGAACGAGGCCAAGTAGGAGTTTCTTTATGAGCTTGTAATAATCTTTCTACTTGTAGCTCAGTTAATACTTTAGCTTCTAACATTTATTTACCTCTTATGAGAATATAGAGTATCTTATTTGTCTACTAGCAGCTTCATTGTCCATAGGAATAGGAGAGTGAGTCATTTTAGTTACTAATTCAGCAGATGCTAATTCTCTAGCACCATTTACATCTCCAGTTACTCTACCATTTATAGCATCATAACCAGCAATCATACCTAATTCAGATAATTTAGCTAAACTTAAAGTATTATTTTTAATCTTATAATATTCTTTAAATTCATTAGCATCTATAGATAAATTGAATACTGTAAATACTTTAACTTCTGCACCAGCTAATGGATGAGATTGGTCAGTATCTGCTTTAGCTACAGTGTGTTCTTCGAGAGGTACATAATTATTACCATTCCATTGAAGATATAGTTTATCTACAGTCATTTTTTTTGCATAATAAGCAAAATAAGATTTTCCTTGTATATCAATTTTCTTTCTTAATCTATAATTAGATGCTTCTACTGTAGTCAAATCTGCACTTTCTGGCACACATCTAAATGGTACAGTCTCATATAATATAGATTCACTATTTCTAGGACTATAAGAAGTACCAGCAACTGCTTTATTCTCTGCACCAGAACCTATACAGAAATAAGAAATAGTTCTTTGTCTATAAAGTTTTTGGTCACTATCAGTATAAGTATTTACACTATGTGGAATATTCAACATATCATTTAAAGTTAAATGTTGTTGAGGGTTAGGTTGTATACCAAACAATAATTCTTGAATCATTGTTCTTCCACCTAATATGGTTTTATTAGTATTTCCTAAAAATAGTTTCATAGTTCTACCATTTTTATCTACATCTCTTATAGATATTTCAGTAGCTAAAGTAGAACCTTCTTTAATAGTTACTATTCCTTTTTTAATTATTTTAAGTTTAAAATTATCATTAAATCTTTCAGTCATTTTTAAATCCTCTTATTTTATTTTAATTTTGTCTTTAATTCTAATATAATCACTATATTCTTCATATATAGTATCTTTTTCTATAACAGGTTTAATTTCTATCACATCTTCATTAGAAGTAACAAAAATATCTTCTAATTCTTCAGATATTTCAAATTTATCTTCTATGATAAGCGATATAATTTCACCTATTTCTTCATATAAATGAAACATTTCAATTTCATCTTTATAAGATTCTATTAAAATGTCCTCGAGCTTCTTTATCACGATTTGAGCTCTGTCTACATATTCTTCCATCAATCTATCATAATTAGTTTCTATAAATAACTTTATTTCATCAGAATATGCTATCATTAATTCTTCAGAAAGTTTTTCAGCTAATGATATATTTTCAGAATATACTTGACGAAGAATATCTTGATTATTGATTATCTTTAATCCTACATAATCTACTAAATCTTCTTGTAAAATATCATAGATTTGAAGATAATGTAATTTTAAAGTATTATATGGAGCATCGGATACATCCGTAACATGTTCCATGTTGTATAATTCGGAATAAATGGAAAGAAATTCTGATAATAATAATTTCAAATCTTCCAAATATTGTATATCTCTTTCACCCTCTAATAAATTTATAGTATAAATATTTCTAATCAATTCTGTCAAATATTCTTGAAAGCATTTTAACCAATCGGTTATTTTTACTCCCACTGTTTCTAATAGAGTTTTTCGGTCATCCCAATCTTCAACAGAAGCTAATATTAAATCTATTTTATTATAAAACCAAGGGTTTTTAGAATTTATATAATCTTCATAATCTGTGTAACCTTCAAATGCTCCAGTAAAATTATAATCAACTTTATTTTTTTCATAAAGGTAATAATAAGCTTCATATACTTCAGCATTATCAGATTCTAACATCAGATTACTAAGTTCAGTCATTATTTTTTCATTCGAACTATATTCATTGACTACATTTACCAAAGTAGAAGAATTGTCTATATCATATTTTATAAGAAAATCACTAATATTTACATTATCTAATATTTCTGATATAGGTTTCTTCAATACTTCAGAAGAAATATCTATTTCAGCATTTTCTACATTTTTTATAAGAGATTGTATTCCGCTTTTAGAACGTAATATATTTGCATTAGCTAATATACATCTATCATTACTAATTAATGATGGATTTTCTAATCCACATACTATGGATTGAAAATAACAAATAGCAGCAAATAAAGTCATAGGTTCTACAAAGTTTCCAGAATCGTCTATACGAATTTTATCCTCTTTTAATGGATTATAACCCATATGCTCTAAACCTTCATTATGACAATATCTCATAATCAAATATAGAATATTAGCAGCTTGAATAGAATTTTCATAAATATTCAAACTTTTACTAATACTAATATATTTGGTAGGAATAGAACTAAAATTCATTCCAAGAATTTTATTTTTCAATGCCTTTTTTATTTTATTTCTACTTACATCGTCAGTAGATTCTTTTGTTCCGCCCCATAAATCATCACCTTCAACATGGGTATCATAATCTATAGTTCTTGGAGTATAATAAGCTTCAGCAGTTCTTATTATTTTTTCTACAAATTTTAAATCTACTTGTTGGTCATAAGTCTTTGTATTATCAAATCTTAAAGAATTTGTTAAATCTACAGGATATTCTTTAATCAAATCATATCTCTTTACAGTTACAGAATTATCTGCAATTAAATCAAATAAAATAGATAATACATATTCTGAACCTTTATATTCTTTCAAAATATCCATATGCATTACTACTTTTCTCATCAATGTTTTATCAGATAAACCTTTTAAAGAAGATAAATTATTTGAATCTAAAATATCATATATATCAAAATCAGTATACTTAGTTAATGAATAATCTTTTAATCTCAAATTATTATAAATTTGAAAAGTATAAAATAGAATAAATAAATACATTATATTTGCATATATAGGAAAACGGTCTTCCATACCTACAACATAAAGTATTTCATTTACATAATTTTGTGCTCGTTTATAAGCTTGTTCGAATCTATTATACTCATCGGTAGTTAATAGAGTTTTATCACAATAGAGTATAGTAAAATCTGGACAAGTTCTTAAATAATAAGGTGTAAATTTATTATTTATGAATCTCAAATATGTTAAATCTGGATAAGCTTCTATCAAATCATTAATCCTATTTTTTATGAAATAATATTCATAAGTATTAGGATGAGAATCTAAAGTTATCTTATCTATTCTTACTTGTTTTAATTCTGGGTCATTTTTTTCATTATCAAGATTTTCTACTAGTATTATATCATCATTTGTAGGGGGCAATCCCATAAATGTACGATAATACTGATTCATTTCCCCATAATTACTAACTGCTTTATTTTGTAAATAAGTCATAAATGAATTAGCTTCTGTAGCATAAATTTTATTATTTAATGCACTGGATAAACCTTCAGGAGTCATCAAATTTAAAATACTTATCGTTTTATCAGAAAAGTATTTACTAATTTCATTATATGACCAGTCATAATCATAAGGGTTTTTACTATCAGTATATGCACTAGTATAAAGATAATAGTTATGAAGAACTTCAGGAGTTTCAAATTCTTTAGCTTCAGTATTATTTTTAACAATTAAAGATTTAAAGAATTTAATTATCTTACTTATTTCACCATAACCTTCTCTACTCAAATAAACTTGTTCAAGAGACATATACTATTCTCCTTTTTGTTTCATTCTCAACATAGCAGTTTTAACTACTTTATCTTTGAAATAAGTTTCCAATGTTTTAATTATAGAATCTATAGTACTCATACATATTTCTTTTCTTTTTTCTCTCATTTCATTTCTACTATTATTATTAACTTCCATAGAATTCATTTCATTATCTATAACTAAATCAAACAATACATCTCTTTTCAAATATAATTTCAATATTTGTTCTGGAGTATTATTTTGAATATTAGAGACATTGTTTTTAATTTCATGAGATAAATTTCTTAAATAAGAACTTATAGAATATTCTAATTTACCTAAGTTTTCTTTATAAATCTTTTGACTTATATCGTGATAAAATAAAGAAACCTTTCTTAATTCATCGAAACCAATGTGAATATTTTTATAAATAGATTTAAAAGTATTATTAGAAGTATCCATAAAAACTTCATTTATAGTTTTTACCAATGTACCATTAGTATAAAGTTTTTCTACATGTTTTCTTATATAAGGAATTATTACACCAGTTCTATTATTAACATAGTTTTTAAACTCATCAGTATCTCTATATCTAGAAATATGGTCTTTACTCAACATTTCTGTATATAATTCATATAAAGAAGTATTAAGTTGATAAAGAGCTTTATCGAATGTTAAAATATCAGGATGTTTATCAAGTTTTAGCATTTTTATTTCTTTATTCAATGCATCTACTTTCTTATTAAGAATTATATTTTCACTTTTTAATCCTTCTATAGTTTTAACATTTTTTTCTGATTCACTCTTAAATTTATTTAATTCTAATTCTAGTATTTTCTTTTCTTCTTCTAAAGTTTTTAATTGTTCTCTCTCTTCTGTATCTAATCTAAAATTAATACGAGTTAACATTTTTTCTAAATCATCCATAGTAGCACCAGAAGAATTAGAAGTTTTGACTTCTTCCATTTTTTTAACCACTTGTTCTACTTTAGGAGATGCTTCTTTTTTATCTGCTTCTCCTTTAAATAAACCAAAGAAATTAAAAGAAATACCATTCTTTTTTGCTATTATTACTATAAATAAAAAGAAAAAAATCACTGCACAAAAAAGTGCAAAGTATAATATATCGTGTAATGGATTAGATGTTTTCAAATAATCAAATAAATATTCCATTCAAATTCTCCTAATGCACTATTCCCAAATCTTTAAATGTTTTCATAGCAACTTTAAATATTTCTGATTTATCAGATACACTTTCATTATATTTAACAGCATATCTTCTTAATTTCGCTATATGTTCTGGAGTTAAACAACCTTTATATTTTTCGATATATTTTACTATATCTCCCCAACTACTTTCTAAAGGTATAAAATATGAGTCCATGTTATTAGTATTTGTGTGAGCCGCTTCATGAACCATTTTACTTACCATAGCTACTGGTATTAGATTATGCAAATGGTCTTCTAATACCTCTTTAGCTATATCAAAAGATGAAATCAATTTATTTTCTTTAAGAAATTTAATCAATGTAATACTTACACAATCAAATAATGTAAAAACTGAATGATGCATTTCTATAGTAACGTCTTTATCGGTTAGTTCAGAAAAAACAACACATCTATTCAATCCTATTTCTTCTTTTAAATATTTTATATATCCTTTATAAACACCACTTTTTCTTATTAAAGATTCTATGGATTTTATAAATTTTTCTAAATCAGATGAATTAGATAAAGTAATATGGGTTTTGAAAAATGGTAAAGATAAATAATTAGAATTCTCATGTTTAACTATCAAATTAGTATTATCTTGATTAGAAACAAGATTTTTCATTTTATGCTTTTCTTTCATAAATCAAAACCTTTCAATTATATAAAAATGTCGAATGATAACGAGTATAAATTTATATTTTTTAAAGAAATATATTATAAAAGCGTAAGAAATTTTATAATTTTAATAAATAAGGGAGAAGAGTATGTCTCAAAATCAGTATTACAAATACAGTGATTTAACTGTAGAAGAATACCATAAAATGTTTGGCGAAATAAGCCAATTAAAATCTAATAAAGAATTCTGTGATTATTTCATAGATTTTGTAGTTAAGAATTATACGATGCAGGGGAGAGAAGTTGAACCATTTGAAGGAAAAATAGGCGACTTAAAAGTAAAACAGTGGATATTGGGTAGCGATATGCCAGGAATGCATCATAAACCAAATTATCAACCACAAGATTTCGGCGATATTCATAGAAGAATATTCAAAACTTGGAATAAAACAACCAATGATGATTATATGAAAAATCATTTGATGATAGAAATAATGATGTTTTTATCTCATACTGGTAATCCATGTAGTTATCAACAAGGTTTAGAAAATGTGATTTCATATCATAAAATTCTAGACCCTGAAATGATGAAGAAAGTGGAAAAATACCACAAAGATTCTGATTGGAAACAAGCTTTGAATTTGAAAGAAGAAGAATATGAAAAAGAAGATAGCAGAAATAAAGGAAAAAGAACCTATTATGAAGTAAACAAAGAAAAATTTCTTAAACTATGCACAAAAACAGATGAAGAGTTGAGAAAACAAAGTGAAGATAGAGATGGTGAAGATTTTAACTGGAGAGAATTCATTCTTTGTAAAAAGTTTGAAAACTTTTTAGTTTTAACTAGAGCAGAAAGTCCTGATGGAACAATCAAACTTTCATTCCATAGTTATCACCAAGAATTTAGAATTATGACTGAGAAAGTAAATAGACATTGTTATCGAATCTTGGATTTTACATATAATCCAGATGGAACAATTACTACCTCAGATAATCCAGTATTCGATAAAAGATATGTAGAAGCTATAGATTTCGGTATAGATGATGTAGAACCATCTAATATAGATACTCGATATGACTTCCATGGTTTAGATAATAGAAACTTTAAAAATAAACAACCATTTGCTACAGATACGAATACATTCACTTTCTTGAGATTGAAAGACCAAGCATATGAATTTGATAACTGGATTTTACATGATTGTAGATTCTCTACGGATATAATAGAAGCTACATTGTATCCGATAGTTCCTAAGAAAATGGTAGCAGAAGCATATGGTTTAACAGAAGAAGATAACTTCGATTATTTAGATTATTGGACTAAATTATTTATAGATTATTTCTATACAATAAAGAAATATGCATTTAATATGCATTTCTGTTATTTAATTCATGACCCTAAATTAATGGCTATTTATAATATGGCATCTGGTTGGAACCAAAAACAGAAGATTTCATTCTTTGAATCAAAAAGAATATTTAAACATTTATATTGTTTAATTAAGAATAGTGGTCATAAACTATCTGAAGTTAAAAATATAGATGATTTGAAATCATTCTTATTTGAGGAAGAGTTTTTGAAATATATTCCTGTTTATATAAGAGAAGAAGATGGTTATTTCATGTTAACTGCCGATTTGGATATAGAAAGCATGAACAAAATCATAATGAAAACGGGGGTAGCTCCAGTATCAGCTTCTAAAGATGTTATAAGAAATATTAATAGAAGAGATGGGGCTATAATAACTAAGGATAAATCAGATGAAATAAAAACGAAAAAAGACTTTAAGAAATATTTGGAAGAAAAAGAATTTATAGTTACTCTCGATAAAAAGATGTATTTGTCGAAGAAAATTATAGATAAAGAGTTAAGAGAAATTCCTGTGGATAGGTTAAATCAATCTAGAAATTTAGGTAATTACTTTACGGCTATAGAGTTCATAGAGAAATTCTGTGCAGCTTTTGTATCTGATAGAGAACTAGGTTTCGATGATAATGTAATCTATACATTCTTAAAACCAGTTCCAGAACAAATAATTCAGAATACGGATTATTTTAGTATGGAAAGAGTTTTCAATGACCATGAAAATGGTAGGAATTTTATTAAAACTTTGAATGTTGACTCTATAGCGAATAATTTAAAAGAGCATGGATTCTTTATGAAAATGAAACCAGAAATGATTTATCATTATGTAAACAATAGAGAATTTAAAGGCACACTTCATATAAAGAGAATGAGTTTAGAAGAAATAAACAAAATTCAAAATTATGAAGACTTATTCTTATATAGAGAAAAGAATATACTTAAGAGTATTCGAAATATCTTGGTTAATGGTTCAACAGACTATAACTTGGATGTAGAGAAATCTGAAGGTATAGACTTCAAATATTCGAGAAGATGGATGGTTCCGATATATAATAGTAGTTTAAATGTAGAAGAAGTTTTAGTATATGAAATGATATACAATGAAATAGAAGATAGAGAAGCTATTAGAGATGATAATGATACATTAAGCACTTTAATAGATGCTATGAAAATGGCCTTCGAATTAAATGTTCCATTTAATACTAGAATTTCTACAAAAGCGAAATTAGTGGAGTTCCATGATAATTTATCATATACTCTAAATCTTTTAAAACAAGAAAAAGAGAATGATTATGCTCAGTATCAAATTAATTTACCTTACATGCCTTTAGCAGCAATAGTTTCACATTATTATGAAGGTTATACAGTGTTGGATGATAATATGAAAATAGCTAATGAAGGTAATCAACAAAGGAATTGTATCTTGTCTTATAAAGACAGAGCTGCAGCAGGCACATTGATGCTATTATCATATCAAGACCCTAAAGAGGGTAGAACTTCGATAGAAATAAGAGCTGAGAATGGTGGTAAACCTACTCCTGAAGGTTTATTTTTATATAATATAGTTCAGAATAAGTTGAAAGCAAATAGGAATCCAAGAAAGGAATTAGAAACTCAATTGAAGAAACAATTGACTACAGTTGATATTAAGACAGAAGGATTTAATGCAGCAATGCTAGATATTTGTATAGCAAACTTCTTCAGAGGTAAAGATGTAAAATGTGACCTAAAAGGAAATATAATCGACCCAGATGATAATACTTATGGTTATATGGATTATACTGGAGAAAATATTCTTAAGTGTAGTTTAGAATCATTTAAAGCAAATGTCAAAGCTTTGACTTCTATGGGCGATGAAGATAATAAGAAAAAGAAAGCAGATACGAGAGGTGATAAAATTCTTAAGGATTTCATGTTCACTTTTGGAATTAAAAATCTAAAAGAATTAAAAACTAATCCAGAAAAAGCTTTAATGGCTTATGGTAAAAATGTCCTTAGACAACCTATTGGTAATATGGACCCTAAGGTAATAGAAGGTTTGAAAGAGAGAATTGAAGAGGCGGCTCTAGAAGCGGTTTAATTAAAATTATAATTGTATTCTTAGGTGGTATAAATATATATTATACCACCTGAGATATAATTAAATTAAGGAGAGAAAATTAAATGGATATAAACAATCAATCTTTAGGTTCCATGATAATGTTTGATGCAAATGATTTAAATTATATAGATAATAATTTAGATTCTTTGTTTAATGAAACCAAATCATTAAGGAAAAAAGTTTTTTATTCTTTAATGGGACAAAAAGGTAAAGAAATATGCGAAGACTTTGGAAAAGAAGGTTTTGCATTAAATGTAATAAATTTAGATTGTCATCTGGATTTATATGAGTATGCTTTTCATAATAGTTTGGTTCCATTTGTAATAGATAGACTAAATTGGTGTAAGCAATTGTTATTTAACAAACTCATAGAAGACCATCCAGAAAATGTGGATTTTAATAATAAAAGTCCTGAAAATTTAAAATTTATAGAATCCATTCAACAGGCATTATCTGAACAAATGGATAAATACTTTAAAATGAGCATTAGAGTATTTACTATAGATATAGAAAATTTAAATGGCGATTTAAAAAGTTTTATGAGTATAAATGGTGGAAAGTCTTTGAGTGCAGAAATATTATGTGATAAATTTGCATATAAGAATGAAAAGAGTGAAATAAAAAGATTGGATGAAGCATTTGTAAATGGTGAGATAGAATATAAAGATTTGATAGAAAGAAAAAAGAATTGTGAGTATTTATATAATAAAATAATACTTACTAATAGTTCTAGACCTAATACTAAAGTAGAAGAAGATGACTATTATCCGTCGTTTGCATTATATGATTTAATGCTTACTAATACAAATCCAGATAATGATGTATTAAAAGATTATAAATTTCATGTTTTTATACTTATAGGAAATATATCTGACCCAAAAGGTAATTGTATAAATAAAGTAAACAATTTATTTGGTTCATATAACTAACTTAGCTAACCAAAACCCTTTTTGGTTTTTTTCATATTTTTATAATTGTTTTTATTAAGGGAGGGCTAATCACCCTCCTTTTTTTTATTACCGTAATGAAAGCATAAAAAAGGCATATATTATTACTTTGAGTATGTAAATAAATTAAATAGATTTATATACTTAATTTAAAACAAGGAGTAGTAAAATGACTACAAAAAAATATATCAAATTCGTCCAGGAAAATCCTGAGACGATAAGAAAGGTTATGGAAAGTGACCCTACGCTTTCTGTGAACCTAGCGATAGCTTTTGAAAGAGGTATCGTTAAAAAAGATATGAGTAAAGTAAAAGTAGGAGATTACTTTATTACTAAAAGCAATAGACTCAGTAAAGTCGTTGCAATAGGGCCTATCGTAGAATTAGAAGGCTACTACGATGAGGAAGAGGAGGTTTGGCATGATAGCGGTCATTGCCAAGTTATAGTCTTCAAAGATTGTTTAGGAAATCGCTTGTGGTCTTATTCGCTAACCGATAGCGATTCCTGGATACCCACGGAAGGGGAAATATCTTCCGGTCTAAGTGTTCACGAATATCAAGTAGTGGACAAAAGTATAAAAAACGGTTATTTGGTTGATATACCATTATCCGGCTCTAATCCGACTAAATTAAGTCATTTAATGTCCGATGGGACGTTCTTGGCAATAGTAGGAAAGAGTATAAAAAGAGTCCATAGTGAACAATATGGTGTTTCTATGGAAGCTTAAATAAATCATCCATCGTAGACCAGCGATGTAAAATAAGTGGTCGTTTAACTTGTCGTCAATGGTATCAGCGACGTTAAAAAAGTGAAATTCGTTTGCGGCTTAGCGAGGTTAAACAAGTATTAAGCCAATTTGTCGTTAGTGTGATTAGCGACGTTAAATAACTAACGGCCGTCTGTCGTGCTCAACGGAGTTAAATAATTGAGCCATTCGTAGACGAAAGGTTATCCATTGCACAACAGTGGGTGCCCGTCCATCATATCAATTCTTATGAATGTTCTAGAAGTTTATAGGAGTGGGCCGAGTTGAAGACGTCGTTTAAAGAACTCGAAAGATATGATAAAAAATCTTTATGGTTTTTTGAGAGATGTACGGAGCGCGCGACATCTCTTTTTTTTTCTTAAGAACATTTCTAATGTGAAATAAAATATTTCTTTTTTTTTCACAATAACGATAGGAGAGAAAATGAACATGAGTCCTGTATTTTGCAATGACCATAGAGACACTATTTTAAAAATAAGAGAGATTTTTAATGATGATAGTATAACTAATTGGGAAAAACGGGAAAAGAGTAAAAATTTAATTTCTAATGATGAAAAATATAATGAAGATGAAAAAGAGAAGTTCTATAATCATATAGAACAATTATATGGTAGAATGATTAGAAGTGGAATATTTAGTTTAATTTAAAAAAAAAAGAGTAGGGTAAAACCCTACTCTCTTAAGTTAAAAATTTTACAAGAAGGAACTAACTTGCTTTATCTCTAAAATATTTATCTAGGTCATCCATAGGTAAATTATCAATAAAGTTATTAATATTATCTATTTCGCCAGATTCTATAAATTTACCACCTAATGCTCTTATATATTCTGCTAATATTCTAGCAGGAATATCATTTATGATATCCTCATCTTTTACATCTACATCATGTAATTCTAAAGGGTCATCTAATAAAAGCATTTTACTAATTTCTTTTCTAAATTTTAAATTAGTAGCCCTTTCTGCCATAAATCTATGAACTATTTCTGGTTTTAATCTTCTCAAAGCATTAGCGACTTCCATTTCACCAAACTTTGTAGGAGAATTGGATATAGATTTCTCATTAGTATTTCTACCTTTTACTGGTATACCACTTTGAGATACTTCTCCTATACTTCTTGCAGAAAATCCTGCAACAGAAGTTTGTTTTAAAACCATTATATATTCTTCTGCAATTATTACTCTTTCTTCAGAACGAATATCTCTTACTAAATTACCTCTTTCATTAATAGATAAATATACTTTATCTGATAAGAATTCTTCTCTTTTCATATCTTTTTTGATATCTTGAAGAAGTTTTATACCATTTAAAATACTTTCTATTAATGTAGGTTTTCTTTGATTATACCTATATAAATCTCCTATTCCATATACAATATCAGATTTATAATATTTTTCACCATTTATTTCTAATACATTTTTAGAAGTTTTATTGGGATTAGCATAATGTTGCATTATATTAGAAATACCAATAGCTGATTTATTTATCTTTTCATCATCCATTAAGTAATTCTCATACATCTTTTTTCTTAATTCATAATTTTGTTGACTCATGTAACGATTTTCTTTATCCAATACATCTTCAAACTCTATTCTAGTTCTTATAAACGATGGATGAATATTAAACTCATCATAAATCATTTCTAATTCATCAAGATTAAGATTTCCATGAAATGGTGCTTGTCTTATATAAATTCTTTCACCATTTACTATTGAATTAATGAATTCTGTTTTATGAAAATCATTCATTTTTTTCCATTTTTCTAATATAAACTCAGCTTCTTCTACATTTACCATAGACATGAATTTAATATAAAGAGCAAACCTTTCATCTCTATCGGTCATTTCTTCTTTCATATATTTATGAATTTTAGCAGCACAAAAATTAATTTCATGCTCATATAATTGACCAGAATTTGCTCTTCCAATTACACCCGGTGGAGATAATATTATATCTGCAACATTACCATCTACATCCCTTGGCATATATTCATCATCTATTATAGCTGATATTACGCCTTTAGCAGCAAATCTATTTACTAATTTATATCCTAAACCTAATTTATTAAGTTTAGCTATTTTAATATTTAAATAAGCGAATTCAAATTGACCACTATTATTACAATATTTATATTCTGTTTTGCTAGTAGTATTTGAATTGTTTACATAATTTTTAGCATCATTAAATACATGTTTGAAATGAGTAGTAGTATTGGAACGTTTATTTTTCATAATAGGTTCCATCACTTTTACTAACTCTTTATTGTATCTCAATTGGTCTTCATAAATAACTAATAGTTGTTCTCTGTTTTTATCAACTTCCAATTCCATTCTATTATTTACAAAGATATTAATATCTACTACTTTACCAGCAGATTTATATGAAATATCGTTATTTTGTGGAGTTGCTAAAGAAAGATTGGTTATAGATGAAGAAGCTTTGGCTAATTCTACTCTTCTCTTTCTACAAATAATTCCTGTTTCAGGAACTTCTTCTCCTATAGCTGGCATGAATTTATAGATATTTTCATCACCATAAAGATTTAACATTAATTCATTAGTATTAATAGTTATATCTACATCATCTATAGTATGAAATCTTACTTTATCTGCAAAACCTTTTCTAACGCAAATAGCATCTTCAGTAGTTTCTAATATACTAGAATATGCCACTTTAGCATTTATACCATATCTATAATTATTATATTCATCTAAACTAGAAGGTTTATAGAAATATTCTCCTCTTCTTATTGTACCACCTACTATCTTATCTAACATAGCTGATGGCGGTTTCATATATCCATGAGATTCTGATAATTTTTCATAATGGCATATTTCTACTACATCATATGTTCCAGTTATTAAATCCTGAATAATCATCATGAATTTCATGCTTGGGAAACCAGAATGCCTATGAACTATACCGACTATATGATAGTCGGATTCAGCAATTTTAAATCCATCTGAAAAATTGCCAAATCCTTTCTCATATCCAGTATACATTCCAGGTATTTCTGGTTCTGTAAGCATTAACCTTTGAACTTGATGTGTTATATGCATTGTAGCTCTGGGTCCAGACATATAATTTGATAATGTAAGTAACCCACCATTAAGAGTTTTATCAACATATTCATCTGGATATTGTTCAGAAATATGTTCTAATTTCTCTTTACTAATTGGCATATACTATCTACTCCTTAAGCTTCATCAAAGACTGGTTCTTTCTTGTTTTCTATAGCAGTATCTAAATTACTTTTAGCAGGTTCTTTCTTTTTTTCTTCACCTTTATCTTCCCATACAGAAACTATTTGAGCTTGAACTTCTGTTTTATTTTCTTCTTTAGGTGCTTTTACATATTCTTCATATGAAATTTTCTTACCTTTTTCCAATTCACTCATCATATCTGAAATAAGTTTAAGTCTAACACTGTCGTTTTTCTTATATGCATCACAAGCAGAACCTATTAATTTATCTTGAGCTTTGTTATATTCATCAAAAAGATTTACATATTTGTACTGTTGCCTTAAACAAGATACTGCTTCTTGTTTTTGGTCTATATTCAATGATTCATCTTTTATAATCTTTGTATATTTTTCCCAATAACTATTAAATCTCTTATCATTACTTCTATTTTCTATAGCAGTTATAAAATCAGCACTAAATTTTATACCACCAACAAACATACCATAAACAGCTACCACTTGACCTGCAAAATTAACTAGTTGTTTAAATTTAGATATTTGATTTAAAGTTTCCTTGTCTACTACTTTTCTAGTACCAGGAATGTTTACATATACTGTTTCTCCCTTTTCATTTTTTGTTTCTTTGAATTCTTGTTGTACAGTCCATTTTCCATCCACTTCCATACAGTGTTTAAATAGGACTCCAGATGATACCAATACTCCAGTATCTAAAGCTAGATTGATTAAATCTTCTTTTCTTAAAAACATTTTAAATTCTCCTTTTACAATAAAATTTTTTTATAAACATTAGATTTGTCGCACATATAATATAATAATAAAAACCTACTCCTCCACTGAGGAGTAGGAAAAAATATATACAACATTCTAATCGAAAAATGGCAAATATTCTGCATTAGGGTTTTTAACTATATCATCTAAACTATATTGATGGTCTTGCATTTCATAACCCATTTTATGTAAGTCTATTTTTAATCTTACTAAATCATTTAATGCATTTCCTAATGCTTCTGTGAATCTCATATTAGATTTTAAAGTTTGTTCTATCAACTCAGGAGTAACAACTAAACCCATGTTGATATAACCAGGATAATCTATACTATAATGTAATATGAGATTCATTCTATCTTCTAATGATAATCCTTCTACTAATTGTGCAATATTCAATGGTTCATTATTATAAACCAATAATGAATTTAATAATGCTCTAGAAGTAAATTGTATGGCTCTAGCCACTATAGGGTTATCATAACAAATTTCTAATACATTTTTTCTAGTTAACTTATACTCTGGCAAAATATCTAAAGTATATACAGAAGTACCAGATATTCCATATTTAAATTCTAATAAAGTTTCAAAGTCGGATAATTCTGGCATATAACCTTTATCAGAATCAAATACCATAGGAAACAATAAACCTTCTTTACCGTTCTTATTTTTTAAATAAGTAACTTTATTGATTGCTCCTCTCACATAAGGTCCATAAATAGGGTCATTATCATCTATTCTTTTACCATAAGTTAAATTAATCATAAAAGCAGATTGAAATATTAATTCGTTTCCACCTTTTAATCTTTCACCAGCTTTTAAATGTAATAAATTTCTACTCGGTTTACTAAACATATCCATACTAGCTTCTGTTTCTATATGATTAATCATACCAATATGAATATTATAATCCATACAAAGATTTTTAATTTGCATTATAAAAGCTGTATTCTTTTTAGCAGCTCTCATAGCATCTATATTTTCTACTATAGATTTATTTTCTTTCAATTCACCAGCTTTATCATATTCCATTTCTTTATATTCTCTTAAAGCTGCTATACTATCTATTAATACAAATGTTGGATAATAATGATGAAAACCAGAACCATCAAGATTTAATATAGGAAATTCTATATAAGATTCATCTTTCATTTTTTCTTTTTTACTACAAATTCTCTGTATTTCGTTAAATATTTCTTCGATAGAAACTTTTTGTTGTACAAAGTGTAATCTATTATAAATTTCCACATCATTCCATTTAGATAATTCTCTAATTCTTTCTAATGTAGTATGCTTTTCTACATCAAACATTACAAAATCTACATATGGTCCAAATCTTCTAGTACAATAATCAACAGCTGCTGTTTGTAATTGTATTGCTAAAGAAGATTTACCTGTTCCAGATTTACCAGTAAATGTATATGGTTTACAAAATAAACCACCATTCATGAAATTATAATCTCCACCAGACGATGCTCCTCTTTCCATAGAAGAACTCATTATATCGATTACTGTAAATCCTGTCTGAAATGCGAAATTATTACTTTGATTCCAAATATTTCCAAAATCTTTCTTTAGTTTATCTACTAATAAACTCATTCTCTTTTCTCCTTAAACCAACTTTTTATTTCATAATAAATATCTATTATTTTATCGTGTAAGATAGTATAACTAATCAAACATAATAAAGCAAAAGATAATAATACACAAAATGCAAAGATAGCTGCAAATACTATTATTAAATTATTAATCATTATCAATTACCTTCTTTAAATTTTAAAAATAATATATACTTAATTACTAGGTTTAGGTAAATTTATAGTATCTAAATATGAAAATAAAGATTCATTTTTTCCAGAATCTATAAGTTTATATAATCTTGGTAAAAATATTTCTGTATTAGAATATCTTCTGAATAATTTCATATCTCTTGAATTATAATCAACTGTATTATCTAAACCCCAATAATCTGATTCTACTTCTATATTCAATTCTGCTTGTTTTCTTTCTCTCCAAATAACTAATTCAGTTAATAAAGATTGAATTTTAATTTCTATATATCTTGTAATATAATCTACTAATCCAGATTCTGGCATATCGTTTTTAAGAGAAATAGGTGAAAATTCTCTATAAAATGCTTGTTTTAATAAAGGAGACATCTTAGTTAATACATTTATAGTAACTCTTTGATAAAACATAGAAATCATTTTATCTATTCTTTCTTTAATTTGAATATCTTCTGGTACTCTAGTAAATTGTAAAAGAAACACAGCATAATAATTTTCATACAAATCTAAAATATCATCATCTAGTTGTTTATAAATGAAATCATACATAGTAAAATAGAATTCTCTATATATAAAATCATTTATAGCTTCCATATATTTTCCATCTTTATCCTGTGGTATAGGCATTAATCCTTCAGGTTGTTTAGTTTCAAATATTAGACTTTTTAGAAACTTCCATATTCTTTGTAGCATTTTTCTCTCCAATAAAACCTTTTATATTGCTTGCTATTAAAGTATTAAAATCATAATCTATAAGCATTTTTCTATCAAAATCGAGAAATATAGGTTTTTTCTTTAATACATCAGGTATATGAGTATAAGGTATTTCTTTAGCCATAGCTTCCATTTCTTGTAACTTAGTTTTAGTTCTTTCACTCAAATAATCACCATATTCTTCAATAAATATTCTCCAATCACCTAAAACCATCTCCGGATGACAAAAAAGTCTTTCTGAATGTACTGCTTCGTGAACTGTAGGATTTAATGGTATTAAACCTATGATTAATCTATAATGAACTATTAACACTTCTCTAGCTATTTCCATATCAGAAACTCTTTCATCTTTACTTTCTGCTTTTTGTTTATTAGCTATAGTTTCTACTATATCATACAAAGTTAAAGGATGATGATGAAATTCTATGTTAAAACCATTATCTAAATTATAGTTTTCCATATATGCACAAGACTTTATATTTAGTGTATTTTTAAGAAATTCTATAAGTTTTCTATATTCATGAGAACTTCTACATAATTTTTCTACATATCCTATAAATTTTGGAGTTATAGCTTTATAATAACCGTCTATCTCAGGTTCAGGTATTTCATCTATTCGAATTATATTCGTTTTCAAATTCTTAGCAACTCTCATATCTACCTCTTTTATATATTATTTGTAAAGTATTAGTACAATTAAATAAATATTGGAAAATAATTGGAGCATTTAATGAATATTTATATAGATGATAAAAGTTTCACTGATGGTTTAGATGTTTGGTCATATCATATAGATTTAATGCAAAAAGAATGGGATATAGAAGTTGATGAGGAAATTGATACTAGAGCAGAAGAAATATTAAGAAATCATGGTGTAATGGTTATAGAAGATGATGAATATGAAAAACTATCTGATGAAGAAAAAGAAGAAGACAATAGAGAATTTCTTAAAATTATGTATTCTCAATTTGAAGATTTTATGCTAGAACATATAAATTTTATATTAACTAAAAGTATAAATTTATCAGATGATAGTTATTATTATATATGTTTCGATATGATAGCGAGACATATGGGAGAAACAACATTGGAAAAACTTTATCAATGGAAAAATACAGCATTGAATCATAAACATATAGTTGAAGAGACTAGTAAAACCATATTTAGTTATTTTGAAAGCAATATTTTAGATAGAAATTATAAAATGCACATAACTAATATGACTTATTATAAAAAACAATGGGATAATGTAATTAATTACTTTTTAAATTCTATAATAAATAGAATTGAAGAATGTAATGAAGGAAAGAGGTATGAGTTATATAAATAGTACTGTTTCTAAAAACGATTTAAATAATTGTATTTTAAACAGTAATATAAGCGAATATGATATAAAACATGCTGCTTTATCAGGGATTAGATATCTATATGGAGAAGATTCTATAGAATATAATAATCTCAAAAATTTACCTAAAGAAGATTATACAGTTAAAATTGGATTAATGATGCGTTCTAATAAAGGTTTATCACAACAAATGGATGCATTAATGATTCAATGGCTTAATGAATTTATAGATGCCAATAATATAAAGAAAAATGAATTCATAGAAAATACTAGAGATTCTGTTCTAATATGGAATAAAATACCTACAAGATTAAAATTTAATCATTGTGAGTTTGTAAATAAAGAAGGTTTCTTTAGTAGTTTTGTAAGAATTAATAATAGATATAAGATATTATATGATTCATTAAGAAGTGTAATAATTCTTAAAGGTGTAAATAAAGAAGTAGTAAGTAAATCGGATTTTGTTCATAAAACATTAAAGAATTGTATTTTATCATTAGAAAAAAGAATAACTCATGGTTATAAAGCAAGTTTCCAGAGTTTACAGAATGATAAATATAATTATATTAATAGTAATAATCCTAATGTATATAGAGAATTATTGAATGAAAATCAATTTTCTTATACAAATGTATTAGATAATAATGTATATCACAGTGATGTATTACTTAAAGATAAGAATATGATATTGAATAAAATCAGCAATTACAATGAGTTTTTATTACCTATAATAAGATTGGGAATTTAAGGAGAGTAAATGAATATTTTTAAAAGAAGTATCAATTGGGCAAAAGGAAAAGGTTTATTAAAACAAGGTATAAATCCTGAAATCGATATAGGATTCATATTTGAAGAATGTCTAGAGATGCTAGGAGAAAATAAAGATGAATGTAATAAGAAAGGCATTCAAATGGCATGGGGAAATTCTAAAATCAAAGATAAAAAAGAATTCAATGATTTAGAAGTTGCTGAATTATTAGATGGTTGTGGCGATGCTATAATTTATATTACAAATTTTATGGGTAAGATATTAACTAAGCAAGGTTATTCTGCAGATAAAATACCAAATAAAATTGTAGAAATAATGAATTATATTATGGATTATAATGAATTAAAGAATTTAAAAATGGATGAAAATGGAAAATTAATCAAAACTCCTGAATGGGAAAAGAAAATGAAAGATAAATTGCCACAATATCAAATAACTAAAATGTTAAGAAAATTTAAAAGACAATAATAAAAATAACTCTAGAGGGTATTCCTCTAGAGTTTATTTATATATTATAAGCATGTATAGCTTAATAGGTTAAAGCGCCCCGCAAGGGGAGTTATAGGTTCGAGTCCTATTACATTTTCTTTTTTTTAACTACAAATGTCTAGTTTCCATATAAATGATTTTTTTATATTTAAAGTTTCGCTAGTATAAGTATCTACAGTTTTAGGATAACGGTATATTCCATTTCTTTGTACAGTATATGGAATATATGAACCATTTACCAAAACTATATCAAACATTCTAGGATTTCTAAATATTACATCATTTACATAAGGGAAATTACTTTTAACTGGTTTTACATGATTGATTTTTAAGGTTTTTCTACCATCAGTATCATTAAGATTTATAGCATGATAATAACGATTCATTACTAAAGTTTTAAGATACATATAAGGATTATCATAACCTTTTTCAATCAATTCTCTAATCAATACTAAAGTTTCCATGTAAATCTTAGTAAGATAAACATGTTTTTTATTTTTTTCATCTATTTTGTATTCATCTTGATGAAGTAATTGACCGTTTAAGAAAATCATATTAGCATCTGGATTTAACTCTTCTTCGAAATATAATTCAGTAACTACATCATAACCAGTATAATCATAATATAATTTACTTTGTTTAGTGTTTAAAACACTAATCCAATTCTTACTAACTACAACATCTTCCCATTTCCATATTCTTAAATCTATATTGTAATAATAAATATTTTCTGGGTCATAAAGAATAGATGCCATGTTGTTTTCATATTCTAACTTATCTTCAGTTTTTACACCAAGACCAATAGTATCTAAAACATTTTTAGCATCTCTTATATAAAATACTTTATTATTTTCATTATCATAAATAGGTTCTACAAAAACACCATTTAACCAAACTACTAAATTTTCAGCAGTATTGGTTAATAATTCTATTTTTAAATCATTTTTAATATGATTCATAGTAGAACTAGTCATTCCAGGAGTATCTATAGAATATTGTGTTATTTTAACTACTTTATCATTTGTAGTATCTATATAGTTTACTTTTTTTGGTTGATAAGTTTCACCATCATGTTCTTCTATATAGTGTACTTTATTTTCATTATCTAAAAAATCTACTTCAGGAATATTAGTTTTAGATACTTTATATTTTTCATATATATTCTTATCATTAGCTATTTCTACTAAATCAGTAGATGTAGTATAATTCATAGATAATATAGAAAAATTAATCCATACTCCACTTTTATTCTTATAAAGTATATTATCACATTTATTAGAATAAAGCAAGTTAGGCAATATCTTATTTTCATAAGTAAAAAAAGAACCATCGTCTAATTCTGTTTCTTTTTTTATTGCCTCTCTTGCTATACATAGAGGAGAAGAATCATTGAATAAAAATAAAAAAGTATCATTATCAATATTTTTTTTAATAGATTTCTTATATGAAAATATATCAGTAATATTATTCATATAGAATCTCCTTTAATTAACTATTTATTTGTTGTGCATAATATCTACTAGAATTAGTAGAATATATAGAACTAATCATTCCAGAATCTTCTTCTATTTTAAAGAATTCTACCAAGAATGGATAATCAGTAACCAATACATCATCTATCTTTCCAGCATAAGAAAAACCAGTTAAACTTTGTTCAAGTGGTATATTTTTTGCTAAAGTTATAGATGGGTCTATAGCAGACCTTACTGTAAAATGAGTAGGCTCAATAATAGTTTCTCCAACTACATAAGTATTCAATTCTTTTATTCTTTGAACTGTTTGGGTTCCGTCGAATTTCATTATTTTAGTAGTAGGATTAAATCTTATAAATACTGAACCTTCATTATCTATTATCAATCTTCTATGAGAAGAAGAAGTTTCTATTTTGAAAGTAAATGATTTTAAAGTACTTCCTTTACTTTGTGGTACTTTAACTATTACTGTTTCTGGTAAAGCTCCTATGAATTTAGAATCTGCATAAAATGCATTACTATTTCTATCATAAATAGATGTACCAGAACCAAAACCACTAAATCTATCATTAGTAGATACGAAATTAGTTATATCTTTAACAACTCCAGATTTATATAAACCAAAGAGTTTAAGCATGATTTTTTGATTAGGATTACCAGCAGGAAAGTTAATCCATCCAGCAGGAGTAATTTTCTCAATATCATCGTAAAGAGATTCTTTAACATATACTTTAATTTTTTTAGTAATAGAGAATGTACCTACATCAACATTTCCACCTTCTGCCAATTCTCCATCAGCTAGATTAGAATTGTCTTTAGCTAAATAATAAGTAACATTTATAGTTTGTGGTTCATCATCTGGACCAGTAATTTTAGTAGTTTCTATCTTATCCAATCCATCGATAACCAATCTACCAGTAGTAAATCTTTGGTCGCTTACATCTACCAAACTATCATCAGCATATTTTAAAAATACTCTGAAGTTCAATACTTGTGTAGGGTCATCATTAGCATAAACAAAACAAGAATCTTCTTCTACTTCTTCATTGTTAGGTTTAACTATCATTCCTATTACACATTTATCAGGTGTTAAACTATATTCTAATGCTTTGACAGATACTGCTTGGAATACTTCTGTTCCAACCAACATACAATCATCATCATAGAATTCTACTACATATTTACCACCATTTACCATATTACCATTTAATTTAGCTTGTCTTGGTTTAGAAATAGTAGTACCATCTCCAGAAGGAGAAGTAACTCTATCCATATCTACAAAGTTGTTTAAGAGAGTTAAATTATTATCTTGGTTTTTAGCATATGTAGCAGTGAAATAATCATATCCACCTTCATCATTTTTAGTCATACTTCTTATAGCATAATACCTATAAACAGTATCAAAAACTAATTGTGGATTTAATCCTACCCATTTTTTAGTAGCATCGAAGAATAAATGATATATTTTACCATTTATACCAAATGCAGTAGCTGCATCCAATACACCTAATTCTTTTAAGTTCATGAATACATCGTACATTTCTTTAACACCAGAACGCCAAACTATTTTACCACTTTCATCAACTCTAGCAATCCAAGGAATATTTTTTTCGTCCCAAGCCATTTCATTTGTTAAAGCAACCAATGGGTCTTTATATTTTTCATTGCTATATAAATCTTTATCACCAATTTGTAATACAACTCTACCTTGTTTATTTAAATTTTCTAATGTTTCCTTAGATACAGCAATTTGTTCTATATCAGGATAAACATTACCAACTTCAGAATTTTGTTCACTAGAAGAAGAACCAGCTGCTGGTGTACTTGAAGAACCAGTGATTACATCTCCTTGAGAATTTTTAATTTCGTCAGCCATCTTATATACTCCTTAAATAATTTATGATTTAATCTTGTATTTATCTGGGAATAAATCTATAAAATATTCAGGATTATATTTGAATATATCTTGATTTTCCCATAGTAAAATATTTTCATCATCTTTTTCTTCAAATAACCAATATTCTTTTATTCTTTTATTTTTAGTAAAAGGAAAATCCATAGGATTTATGATATTAGAAATTGGATTTTTAAGAAATTTTTGATATAATTGGTTCAAAGGAACTTCTTTACCATTCTTTATAAATGCATCTATTATCATTTTTAATTTAGTAGCTTCAGAAAGAGGTTTTTGGTTACAATTATAAATTACATTGAAACCTGCAAATATCCTATTTCTTAAATCTACTTGAATATCCATTCTAGTTCCTACATTGCCACTCAAATCATATAAACTAAAATAATCTAATATACCAGAATCTATATTTTTAGTATTATGCATCATAGTTCTAGCATCATTAGAAATTAACCATTTCATATACATAGTTACTAACATAGAAGTTCTTTCTACAATTTCACCACTAGAAGTAGGATTTTTAGTTTTATCATATTCCATTTCTTCATATGTTTTATCTGGATTTTGTGATTCATTAGGATTATTTCTAGTGAAATCTACTCCACCAAAAGCATTACCAATAGCTTTCTCAAAATCATCTTCCACATACACATCAAAGAATTCTTGTAATGTAGAATAATCTACATTGAATTTAGTTTTAACAAAAATATCTTTAAAAGGAACTTTAATATTATTTACTCTTATTAATTTATCAGAAATATTAAATACATCAGCAGGAAATATTTTCTTTCCATCGATAAATAAATCTAAATATTTCAAACTAAATGGAAAAGGAAAATCTCCAAAATATAATAATCCATATTCACTAATATGAATATTATCTACTTTAGCTAATAAAACTTTATTTTCTACTTCAGTAAAGATTATTGAAATAGTATCACCTTTTGATATTTTTCGTATAAAAGATATTACTGAACCAGCAACTTTTTCATTATTATCTGGAGTGTAATATATATAATCTATACCATTTATATAAAGATTACCATTAACAAAAATCTCTGGTGTACCTTTTGGTATAATTGGTATTGGGTTATCTGCTCCTCTTTGATATAAGAATACTAAATTACTACCATAATCAGTATTTTCATTCTTATTGATAAAAGTAGCCATATAAGAAAAGTTTTTAAAATAAACCAAAATAGTATTTTCTGGTAAAGATTTAAAATGAACTGTGATAGTTTCATCTTCTTCAGTTATAACTACATCTGTTTTCTTTTTATATCCTATATTTTGAGTAGAAGGATACATTAAACTTGTTTCATTTTCAACCTTTTCCATGATTATCATATCATTTATACTTTCAAACCAATCGCCTAATTCGTTTTTATATAAAATTATATCACAATCGTATAAACCTTGGTCTTTATTTTGATAAATATTAGACATTTCAGTTCTACCAAATAATTTATATCTTGGTTCTGAACGGTCTTCATCAATTACTAATTCATCTATTTCAACTATATTATCTTCTTCTTTAAATACTTCTTTATTTATATGAATTATATAATCAGAATCTATAGTATAATTCTTATAATCTAAGAATTCTCTATTAATAAATATATTAAAGTATGGTCTACTTCCTTCAGGAAAAATAGTATCAGTACTAAATTTAGCTTCAGTATCTAATAAACTTTTCTTTACTATATAACTTCTAGAAGTTTGAGTATAATATTCTAAGAATTTCTTTAAAACAGAAGGATTATCTTTTATACATTTTTTAATTTTAGTCTTATAAGAATCATCAGAAGTTTCATAATAAGTGACTCTATCAGACATCAATCCTTCAGAAAACATTTTACCATTATCATTCATTAATTTATTTACATCATATTCATAATTATCTAACAATGTACCAAATCCATCACCTTTAATGAAAGAAGTAACTTTATCATTGCTATATCCTTTATAGATATAATAATCGCTACCTAATACATCAAATACTTGGTCTGGTAAATCGTCGTTATCATTTACTATCAATGTATAATGTGTGATATTTGCATCATCTCCAAAATCTACCATGTAATGCTTTCTACCCTTTTGTTGTATTAATGTAGAAGCTATTTTCATACCATTTATATAGAGATGCAAACTTCTTTTAGGTATTCCTCCAAAAAGAGTATCTTTATAATTATCTATAGTAAAATATTTCAAACTAGTTTTTTCAGACTCTATTATATCTTTCCTATATTTGACATTAGGATTGAGATAAATTTCAACAGGTCCATATAAATTATCTTTTATAGTTACTTGTATTTTATCGTCTTCTACTAATATAGAATAATCATTATAAATCAATGCACCATCATTATAAATATAAATATTTTCTTTAATAATTTTACTTTTATCTAAAGCAGTAGCTTTTAATTCAGTTAAAGAAATATTGAAATATCTATCTGCTTTATTATCAGGAAAATATTTAGAAACATATTGATTTCTTCTAAAATCTAAAGTTTCTACTAAAATATCCATGTTTGTATATTCTGATACTAATTCCATTGGAACAAAAATATCTGTATGTGAATTAGAACAATATATTAAAATTACATCTTCAGGAATTTTTAACCCATTTATAAATAAATGAAATATAGTATATTCATCCTTAGCAATATCTTTTAAATTATGAATTTTATTATCTTGAAATGCATAATCCATTATTACATCAGATACTATTTTAAAATAAGGATTATTAGTACCTAATGATATTTTATTTCCATCAGATACAAAACCATAAGTTCTATTGAATTCATTTCTACTTTTTTCAATAGCTTCAGCATTCATATTTCTAAAATATTGAAACTTATTAGGACTATCCAATATTTTTCTTAAGTTAACAATTCCTCTATCATTTTCATAGATATTTTTTACAATATCGTATGGAATTGTGAGTTTCTTCATAAAATTCTCCTTTTTTATGAAAATTTTATATAATCATGTCAAAATATAGAGAAGAGGGATTAACCCTCTTCTCATAAATTAAGGAGAACTCTAACTTAAAATAAGCTCCAAATCTTTAAACAATTTACTTAAATTATCTGCTCCAACAGTATTTCCAATCATTATATCATTGAATAAACCTACTTTAAGATAAGCAGATTGAAGCATTATTAAAAAACTATTGAAATCTTCTAAAACAAAAGAAGCATTTTGTGTATATCTATTCACTACTTGGAAGTTATAACTTCTATAAGTAAATTTACCTTCCATTTGTGGAAATTGGTCTTCACATATTCTACAAAATTCATCTATAGGAAAATCATCTGCTAAACCTAATTTAGAATTCATGTTATGTTCTGAAGACATTGCTAAATAATTACATCTACCATTCAACATAGCAGCTTCTTTGCTAAATCTTCTATTAGCCAAAGTAGCTCTAGTAGCTTCATCTTTACTCATTTTAGCCATATTTTCTAAAAAGAAACAATTACAAATAAATTGTAATATCATATAATCTTCTTTTATTGCAGAAATACTATAATAACTATCTATTATTTTTGCTGTTAAAAAAGAATAAAAATCTGCCAATCTATTTAATAAAGTAAGAGATTTAGTTATTTGTGCATCTTTTAATTGTGCTAATCTTCTTACCGTTCCAAATTGCATAAAGGCATATAAATGTAAAGGTTTTATACTATACATTTCAATTTCTTTACTTACTCTATCTCTTTTATATCCACCTTTTATTCCAGTTTGTGTATATGCTTTTAATGTTCCTGCTACAGGTCTAAGAAAAACAAATAATGACTGAGGAATAACTTGTGAAAGTGGTTGAACTTTATCTCTATTTACAGCTTCTTCAAATATAATAGGAATTACATTCTCTACACCTTCTTTTGAGTTTTCAAATGTTAATTTGGCTAATGGATATCTATATGCTTTAAATTGGTATACATAATCCATATAATGTTCAACTGGTACAGCATAATCATCCATATTTATATTCATCAATGTAGCAGTTAATGATTTATATTTTGGTAAACCTAAAGAAGGGTCAGACTTTTTATACATTTTAGTTTCACTTAGACTAATCATTCTATTTTCTCCTATTTATCTATATACAAATGTCGAATTTGTGAAAAAAAAAAGAGTAGAGGAAAACCCCTACCCATTGTTTAAAATATATATTAAACAGGCAACAGAAACTAGTATAGTTACCTGGGTAGTATTTTCCAGTAGAGGAATGCGTGTTTTTATACTAAAAAAGCCACCGCGAAAAAATCCTTAATCTTAGCATTAACTAGTATTAACTAAAATCATATTTTAATGTTATTATTATTTATTTTTTATGCAGAAAGATTAATATCTGATTCATATTGATTATTTTGATTTAAGAAATCATTACCTGGTAAATAATCTTCATCTAAATAATTATTTCCAATACCAACAGGATTAGAAGTATCTAATACTAAATCTTTATCAGACATAACTCTTTGTTTTTCTTCAAATTCTTTAGTATATAATTTTAAAGCTTCATAATTCTTATCTAAATCTCTTTGTAATCTTTCAGACCTTTCTACCAAATTAAAAGCTTTAGTTTGTATATTGCCATAAACTTGGTCATCATGGTCAAAGTTTTGTGTATAATATTTACAAACTTCCGATGCTAATAATAATAAACCAAATTGGTCTTCTACTGTAGTATCTATAGCAGCTATTAATCTCCATTCTTCAAGATTTAAATCATATACTTCTGCAGTAAATCTTTTTAAATCAGAAATTTCTGTAGATTCTGCTTTTCTAACTTCTATATATTTATTCATCTCTTCTTTAATAGTATCTTCATCTTTATCCAATGTTTCTACTTCTTCATCATCAGTATAATAATCTCCTATTTCCATACAATAAATTATTCTTTCTAAGAATTTCATCAATTTATATGTATCTAAATTACCTTTAGCATTCAATATAAATGGATTTACCAAAGTAGTAGTTTTAGTATTATACATATGATATTCATAACAAGATTCGTTTAATGGAACAATCATGAATTTCTCTTCACCTTTTCCACCTTTACTACTAAATGCTACTGCATTTGGTATACCTTTAGGTTTTATATAACCACATTTTTGGTCTACTTCTATATTAGCTAAATCTAATATAGGCATTACATATTCATTATTCAATTCTATTAAAGTTTTAGTTCTAAATTTTATTATCTCACTAGACATTTCTTTTCTCCTTCGATATTATCTAAATAATTAAAATTAATATTATTAAAAAAGTTTGATATTTCTTCTACACTATTTAAGAAATCTACTTGAAATGGTGTAACTAATTGATATTTAGATGCTTCATAAAATAAATCATCTTCTTTATTTTCTATATACTTTAAGATTTTTAATAATCTAAAGTGGTCAGAATTATTAAGATGAATATAATGAGTCATATTATATACATAATCGTTTACATGAATTGTGGTATCAAAATAATCTATGTGTACATAAATACCTAAATGTCTATTTTCTTTATCACAATTATCTTTAAATACCCAAAATCTTTTATGTAAAAAATCCATATAATATTTTATCTTATGCATCAATACTTCATTTATAGTACTTGTTTTAGTACTAGAAATAATATTCTCAACTTGTATACCATAAATATTATCAATTTTCATATCCATTTTAAATGGAATTTCTAAATTAAACATTAATATTGGAATTAATATATTTGATAAAGTATCATAATAATCCATATTAAATAAATCTTCAAAACTATTAATATCTATTTCTACAAAATCACTATTATCTTTCAATCCAATATTTCTATCATATACTATATAATCTGGTATATTATTTATGAATATTGTAGGTTGAATAGATAAAGTTCTTTTATTGTTTTGTATATTTTTTGGAATAGATAATCCTGATGGGTCTATATAATTTGTAGGATATTCTGCACTACCATTCAAATATTTACCACCATTAACAGAACTATAAATAGTTTTATCCGAACTTTTATTTTCTAACATAAATTCATTAAATATAAAATCATTTAAAGAGATATAATTGTTAGATACTAAATCTCCATAATGTGTGATTTTATCTAAAAACAATACTCCCTTGTGTTTTTTCAACAATAATGTATCTAATCTAGCTTTATTAAGATTTATAGATAAATAATGTTGCTCTTTAATTACATTTGGACTTGCAACATAATCTTCATTTACCATTCTGATAACCATTAATTTCTCCTATTATAATTTCGGAGAGATAATATATAATCAAATGAGTGTATGAAAGGTGTATAGATTTTATATATTATGATTTAGAATAAAATTACTTAAGGAGATTGTCATGATTATAAAAGATGACCCAAAATTTTTAAATACTTTTCAAGATATAGCCTTAAATGACTATTTATCTTTGAGAAGAAAAAAAGAAATTATAACTAGAGAACTTGTCGATTTAAGGGATTCTGGTTATAGCAAAGAAGCAATAGGAGATGTCTTAGACGATTCATTTGATATTTCTAATATGGAATTGAGAGAAAATAGAACTCCGGATGCACAATACCTCAATATGTGTTATGATACACTAGAAGAGGTATATTCATAAAAAAAAGAGAGGGGAGAAATCCCCTCTTTTTTTTATTTTTCTACTAACCGTAATAAATTGGTGCCTCATTTATATATTATGAATATGAGCTATATAAATATTAAAAAGACTTATAGCTTAATTTAAATTTACAAGGAGGCAAAAGATGAGTAGAAAAATTACTCTTGAAGAAGAGTCTTTTATGTGTCTCGAAGAGATTGAATTAAACAATCTTTTAGAAGATGTGAAAGATAGGTTAACTCCCAATACCTATACTTTCTATAAAAGAGCACTTCAATGTATCGATATAAACATTAGTAAAGAAAACTACTATGCTTATACTCGATTCTTAAGAGATAGAATTTACTATCATGCATATGAACATGTTAGATAAAATCTATTTTTCAAATTATCTGAATGCCTAGGAGTTTACAATGTCAATGTTACAAGAAATAATAATTACAGAATGCAAAGAAATTCTTATTAGAGAAACTTTGCGAAATTCCTCTAATGCATTAATTAGAGGAAAAATAATAGTAAATGCTAAAAGATATGAAAGAAGAAGTATCTTAAAAGCATTGGAAGAATTGAGAAATCATAAAGATTCTCAATTGATAGTGGAAGCTTTAGAAGTATTCCGCTAAAAAAAATAGAGGGGAGAAATCCCCTCTTTTTTTTTCTTAATATTTTAATTCTATTTCTATATCATCATGAATTTCTAAAATTTTATTCATAACTATTTTCTTAAATTCTTCTAATCCTGTTAATTTGATTTCATCTTTAATTTTTATACATCCTTTTAGATTCATTATAGGTTCTATATAAATCTTTATCGGATAATAAAAATCATAGTATTCTGTATCTATGGGTGTTTCAAATTCTAAAACTGGTATTTCTCGTTCATACTCAGGTGCTATTTCTTTATAATAAAGAGTATGAGTAAAAGTATTTTTTTTATCATTTTTCTTTACTCCCCAATATCCTCTTTCTTTAGCTTTTATTAATTTTTGATATAAAGAATCCATATAAATAATCTCCTTCGAAACCTATAATATCTATATATTATGGTTTCGAATTAAAATTGAAAAAATATGAGGTGACTTATGGATGAAATAAAAAAATTAGTAAGTTATTTAATTACTTGTAGAGAAGCTTATTATGATGGTAATCCTATAATAGATGATGAAGAATTTGATAGTTTAGAAAATAAATTATACATTTTAGATAAAAATAATGAATATTTTAAATTAGTAGGAAGTAAAGAAGATGGAGAGAAAGTAACACATAGATTTCCTATGTTAAGTATGCAAAAAGTTAAAAATGCAGATGATGCAGAAAATTGGATATTTAAAATGTATAGTAGGTATAAAAATGATATACCACAAAGTGAATGGATTTGTTATTGGGAACCTAAGATTGATGGAGTATCTGGTACTATAAAATATGATAAAGATGGTAAGATAGAATACATGGCTACTAGAGGAAAAGGTTTAGTAGGTGTAAAAATACCATTCTATCAAGTATTGATAAAAAATAAAATTATTCCTGGTAAAATACCTTATAAGAGTAAAAATGGTATAGAAATTAGAGGAGAATTTTATTTACCCAAAGGTACTAATTCAGAAGATAGTACAGTATTGAGAAATATAACTTCTGGAATAATAAAAAGAAAAGAAGTAAGTGAAGAAACTAATTTGTTAAAATTCATAGCTTATAATGTATTATTTCATGATGGTGAAGAATATTGTGAATTAAATTTAATAAATAAATATCTTAAAGAATGGGGATTTATTTATTTTGAAAAGAAAATGATTCACTTTGAAGATATTAAGAAGGTTTATATAGATTATTTGAATAAATATAGAGATGAATGGGAATTTATAACCGATGGTTTAGTATTAACTTTTCCATTTGTAGATAAATATAAACTGATAGATTCAGAATATAGTACAGAGCATCATCACAATTTTAATATGGCTTTGAAACCACCAGCTCAATATACTTATACTTCTATTAAAGCAATAGAATGGAATGTGAGTCGTCATGGTAACTTAATACCAGTGGCTATATTAGATAAAGTAAATATAAATAATACTAATATTACTAAAGTAGCATTGGTATCTGCTGCTTTTATAGAAAAAAAGAAAATAGGTAGAGGAAGTACAGTTAAAATAGAAAGAGCAAATGATGTAATTCCTCATATATTAGAAGTAGCAGAATTTCCTAAAGTTAAAGTTAGAATACCAGATAAATGCCCAAGTTGTGATTCTGACTTAATAAGAGAAGGAGACAATTTAGTTTGTTTAAATCTCAAGTGTAAAGGTAGAGTAAAATCTGAAATATTATTTTGGTTAGAAATGATGAATGCTAAAGGAATAGGAGAAGCTACTATATCTAAAATAGTTGATAAATATAAAATAAAAGATATAGTAGATTTTTATGAAACAGTTTTAAATAGAAAATATGAAGAATTGTTTTCTGAAACTTCTTCTAAAACTAAAGATAATATTTATTCTATAATTAAGAATTCATTAAAGAATATTACTTCTTTAGATTTATTATCATCTTTAGGCATTCAAAGCATTGGACCAAAAGTATTTAAGAAATTAAATATTTATACTAAAGAAGATTTATTAAATTTTCCTAATAAAAAAGATAAAAATAATTTATACATAGTAGAACAAATTATTATAAAATGGTTAAGTAATAAATTCAATATAAATAAATTAGATAAAATATTTAACTATTTTAGTAAGTATATTAAAGATTCTAAAGTTATAAACGATGGTGATGGTAAAAACATTTGTGTTACTGGAAGTTTTGACAATTACTCTAGAAAAGATATAGAGAAACTTATTGAAGAAAAAGGTGATAATTTTGTTAATACTGTTACTAAAAATACCGATTACTTATTAAATAATGATAATGTAAAACTTGGTAAATATAACAAAGCTTTAGAATTGAATATACCGATAATTACTTTAGAACAATATTTGAAAGGAGTATAAATTGGGAATAGATAATTTTTTCGACGATAGTAAACCACTTGGTTTACCATTAAGAGAAGTAGAAACAGAAGAAGATATAAAGAAATATCATTTGGATATAACGGATGAAGAATTTGCTAAACGTTTATGCATAGCAAATAATCTTCGCTATATCCCAGAAGATACAGAATGTTTATTAAACCTTATACGTAAAATGGCTTATTTATATATAGATAAAGGTTTAATTTCAGAAGATTTCAAAATGATATAGAAAAAAAAACAATATTATATAATTGGTTTTATGATAAGAAGCATGGGCAGAAACTGCTAATTTCTACCCATTTACTTCTTACTTCTACCGTTAATAGAGTAAGAAGTTTATTTATAGATTATTTAAAACCTATAAAGTTTTTGTCAAATGATTTATCAGGACTCATTTGATTCAAAACATTGAGAAGATAACTTTTCTCTTCGTTTGTGAATTTGGATGAGTTCTTGATTAAATCAAATGATTTAACGTATTTTTGATATAAAAATGGATTATTTTTTATCATCGTTGCATAACGAATCAAATCATCGTCCGATATTTTATTAATCAAAAACATAAACTTCCTCCTATAAAGTAGAGTCTATTATATTAAATACAATAGCAATATCATAATATATAAATTAAAAGAATGGGAATATTCCCATTCTTTATTATTTTTAATAAGGATAAGAAAATGAATAAAGATTTAGAAGAAAAGTTATCACTTTACAAAGATAGTATTTATAATGAATGGTGTAGAATAACTAATAATAAAAATACTATAGAAAAGTATGAAGAATATATAAAATATTTAAGAGAATCATTAAATACTTCATTAAGAATATTAGTGGGTAATGATAAAATACAGAAATCATTAAGTAAATTTAATTATGCTTTAGAAGAAATTATAAATTTGAAAGGAAATAAATTTTATGATGGCGTTTTAAATGCAATTAAAGTAATCGAAGGAGATAATCCTGATGATTATATAATAGTTACTGATTTTATCGATGATTCTATAGAGGCCGGTTTAGTATGTTGAGGTGTAAATGGAAAAAACAAATTGGTCTTCTTTAATAGGATTAAAAACAAAATTCGATGTTGTTAAAAATTATGATACAATCAGTGAACCAAATAATTATGACGTAGCAGAAGAATTTATACCGGCTGATAATTATGTGGATATAAATATAGGTATTAATAATTTTTACCACATGTATTTTATAATGAGTCAATTTGAAAATAATAATAGAATAACCGCTGTAGTCGATGATGGTCCTGATATGATGGGTAGAATTATACCAGTAGTAGAAAAATTTAATTATGTAGATTTTAGAGAACTTGATAGCTCAGTTTTTAACAATGATGTAAAAAAGAAATATGAAAATGGTTATTTTGATATATTTCTACCAAAGAATTTAATATATAGATATATAAATGAATGGTTACCATTTGATATTAATAATGAATATTCAAATGATATATCTATAATAATGATGAAATTAAAATTATACAATATTATGAGTAAGGAGATTTAATGAGTGACGATAACAAAATAGAAACAGAAGGTGTTGTTACTGAGATATTACCAGGTACAGAATTTAAAGTTAGATTAAACAATATGGATAAAATCATTAAGTGTAATCTTAGTGGTAAAATTAAAATGAATAAAATCCGTATTTTAGTAGGAGATAAAGTAAGTGTCAAAATATCTCCATACAATTTAGACCTTGGTACTATATATTACAGACACAAATAATTGAAAGAGGGGAGAAATTCCCTCTTTTTTTCTCTATTTTTATGAACCGTATCAAACGGGGTATGAAATTATATATTATTGATTTGAGTTATAGAAAAATTAAATAGTTCTGTAATTCAAAATAAAAAAAATACGAGGTAAAATATGTCTAAAGAATATTTATTGAAAAATTTAGAAGGAAAAACTTTTAAAGAATCTAAGAGATTTGGAAGATTTTCTTTGGTATGTTCAGATACCAAGAAATATCTAGAAGAGTTATATATTGATAATAAAATAAATTGTTATCAATATTTTGGATATTTAGAAGGAACTAGTCTTTGATAAAGGCCAAAAAGAAGGTGCAGAAATGTGCCTTCTTTTTTTTTCTTAAATTTACCTGGTTCGACATTTTTATATAAAACTAAAGGAGAGTATTATGGCTGAAAAACCATTAGGTGCATCTGCAGAAGGTTCATCTTCAGTTATGGATTCTTATGAAAAACAGAAAGATGATGATGTAAATAAAGCGGCAGATGAAGGTATACAACAAATCTCTGATTATGTACAAAAAGTAGGAGCAGAAAAGAAATTTTCTTTCTCTTTAGATAGTATAAAGAAATTAGGTTTAGATAAATTGGATGGATTAGAAGGTAAATTCAATATGGATACCTTCACTAAAAATATAAGCAATAAATTAAAAGGTTTAGTTACTGGTAAATTAAATTTTTTAAAACAAGCTGCACAAGATTCTGCTAAAGAGTTAATTTATATTGGTAAAGATTTTATAACCAATCTCATACAACAGCAAATAGATATGATTGTATCTAGAATCTATATACCTGATGAATTGATTAGAACTCAATTACAAGCTGCTGATGTAGCAGGTTCTAATGTAAGGATATATAATGATTGGATAAGAAGTTATATGATTTCTATAGATTATGTTAAAACTGTAGAATGGATAGATGATAGATATGGATTTGGATATTCTTGGGCAGAAAATAAAGGTCGAATACGTTCTGATTTAAATACTGCTTCTAAAAATTCTTGTTTAAAAATTATAAAATACATGATGGAATATGTGCATGTAGAGAAGAAGCAACTTTCTAATAAAATTACCAATGTAGAAAGATGGTTAGAACAATATGATTTAAATAAATTAGAAAGTGAAAGATTAGAATTAGTAAATGAAATAGAAGCTATAGAGGATTTAACTGCTAGAAAAGAATTAGAAAAAGAACTTGATTTAGTTCTTTATAAAATAGAGCATTCTAAAAAGAAAAGAGAAGAGAATCCTGATATGGAAAAACAATTAAAGAAAGATAAAAAAACTTTAACTGATATTAAAAAATTTCAAGCTAAAATTTTTAAACAAATGATTGTTTATAGTTATGGTAACTTAAATTTAGATGAAATGAAAAGTTTTATTAATAAATTTGATATAAGTCCTTCTAATTTCGGAGAATTAGATGAAGATTTCAATAGTGAGTTTTCATTTGACGATAGAGATATAGATAGAATGGCTCCTTTCTTTAAAGAGCATAAACAATATACTGCCACTAATTATACTAGTGAAACTATGAAAAATAGATACGATAGTCAAACTACTGCTGGTAAATTAGATAAATCTAAAAACTCTCAAGGAGCAATGGCTAACCTTCAAGATTCTTTAGGAGATACTAGATTGGTACAAACTTCTAAAATTCCTAAATATATAGTACCCAGAAATGTTTATATTAAACAAATATATGCTTATATAGCAGAACAAAGATTATTTGGTGCTGATAGATTAACTCATAAAGCATTATATGAAAGATTGAAATATCCTACAATGGATATGTTTACTTCTGCATTAGATGATGCTGCTAAGAATTTTTTCAATACTGGTTTAGGAAAAGCTGCTGTAGATACTTTATTATATATAGAATACATGGCTTATAATTTAGTTAATAAGCAAAAAGAATATTTTAATAATCCTAAGAAAACGGTTTATGCACAATTATCATCATATGGTCAAAATTTGCCAGCTCCAATATACGATGATGATGATTTATCAAACTTTGTAGATAAGAATAATAAAAATCCTTCTACTAGTTTAGATGGTACAGAAAAAGATAAACTCACTCGTAGACAATTAATTTATGATTTAATGGCTTATTACTTTGAAAATATTAGAAGTAGTGAATATAGAAAGATATTCAAAGTAGTATTTGAAAAGTTATATAATCTTTTTAATACTTTATCCGATGATAAAAAAGAAATTTGTAAAAATCTTATTATAAAATACTTTGCACCAAGTATTCAAGATGAAAATACTTTTGATAAAGATAAATTCATAAACAATGCTAGATTAGAAACTATTATACCTAAAATAGTCAATTATATAGCAGATTGTGATGTAAGAAAGTATGAAGAAGATTATGAAATAAAAGACCAAAGTATATTTGATTCTTTTTATAATGATAATTTAAAATCATTATTAACAGAAACTATTTCATATATTGAAAATTATTTTTATGATGAAGTAGTTAAATATGCTATGCCAGCTGAAACAGTATTTGAAAATTTGAATTATACATATACTTTCTGCGGTAAACAATCAGTTTATATAACTTCTACTAAAGAAAAAGAGAATTATAATAAACTATTAAAAGAATGGTTTAGTGAAAAAGCATATACTTTAAATTTTGATATCAAACAATACTTTAAAGATAAATCTTCTGATGATAGAGCTACTTTATTAATAACTATATTGAAAAAAATGAGAAATGAATATGGTTTAAGAAACTATTCAGAATTTATAAGAGTAGATACTTTTAAAGTAGTTTTAGATAATATTTTACCAGTATTTCAAGTTTCGATAGATTTAGAAGAAAAAGATTATGATATTGATGATGAAAAATTTAAACAAATGATTTATGATAAAATAATGGAAGGTTCTAATTTTACTATTTATATTAAAGATTTTGATAATAAATTAGTAGGTGCTAATTATGAATCTCCTATAGCAGATTTAGATAAATTTTATGATTATGAACAATTGCCACAAAATGGTGGTTTAGATGGATGAATAAAATATTTAGAAGGACCGAATGGTCCTTCTAAATTAATTACTTGTTTAAGCTGTATAAGGTTGATTTTTTTCTTTATCTAATACAGGTAAATTAACTTTAATTTCACTAAATTTAATATTACCATATTTATCATAAAAGTCTTTTATATCTTCTTCAGTAAGCCATTGAGTTACATTAAATTTAATCATGTTTTCTTCATCAGAAAGCATATATTTCATAGAATCTACGAATTCTTGTAAATATTCTACTTTGGCATTTTCTACATCTATTTGATTTTTATTCGGAGCTTTAATTGCTATTACTTTAGGATAATCAACTTTAAATCTTTCCATCCATTCAGTATAATCTTTACTAGTAAAACAACTGTTATAAACTCTAACCAAATTATCTTTATAAAATTTAACTAATTTTAAAGCATCATCTTCGTTAAATATGGTTTCATTTTGAAGTTTTTCTAATTTAGTTTTAAGTTTAGAAGTTACTCCTTCTATAATCAATGCATTAATATTTGCATATTCTAAAACTACAGTATAGAAATCATTTACATCTTCATCCAACATTCCTGAAACTGTTGAACCATGAGGTAATATTGCTACTAAAGCTATATCGTCATTAGAAGTATCTTCTGCTTTTGGTATATAAGCATTCAAGTGAGATTCTATAATATATCTTATCCTTCTTTTATCAGAAGCATCATGTATTTTTTCTATTTCGCGTAATATTGTTCTAAAATAAGCAGTTCTATCTCCCGCAGGTGCAGGTAAAGTTAATTGAGTTCTAGGTTTAATTGTATCTAAATTACCAGTAGTTAGTTCTGGAGTAGGAAATTTCGACATAAAATTCTCCTTTATCTTAATAATGATTTATATATCATATAAATGTGTCGATATACAAAAGTATGAAATTTTAGACAATTGATTAAGGAGAATTAAATGAGTAATAGTGTCTATAATGAAAGTCATATAAGAGTTTTAGATGATTTAGAAGCAGTTAGAAGAAGTGCTTTTATGTACTTATCAACTACTCCAACTTATAAATTAATTTGTGAAATTATACAAAATGCTAATGATGAAGCACAAGCTGGTAGATGTAATAGAGTAGACGTTTGGTATGATAGTATTCATCAAAGTATAAGAGTATTAGATAATGGATTTGGTATACCACTTGGTTCATTAAAATTAGTAATAACTAAATTGAATGCTGGTGGTAAATTTGACCAAAAGGATTCTAATAGTCCATATAAAAGAAGTTTTGGTAAACATGGTATAGGACTCAAAGCTTGTAATGCAGTATCAGAAAAGTTCGAAATATGGTCTAGAAGAGATGGTAAAGAAAAGTATTATAAATATGCTTATGGTATAGAAAAAGATACTTATGAAAAAGATTATAAAGGACCATCAGGAGTAGAAGTATTTTTAACGCCAGATAAAGAATTGTTACAAGATACTTATCTCAATAAATCTATATTATTGGATACTTTAGAATTATTAGCATATTTAACTCCAGGTTTTGAAATATACTTTAATTATGATAATGAAAAATATCATTTCTTAGTAAATGATGGTGGGATAGAAGGTTTCTATAGTTTTTATAATAAGAAACATAATATAAGACCTTATACAAATAATCCTATGAATTTAGCATTAGATTATCCAGAATGGTCTTTCTCCTGTTGTGTAGCTTATTGTACAACTGCTTCAGAATCTAATGTAGGTTCATTTTGTAATGGGTTTCCTACTAGAAATGGTGGAAGTCATGTAACTGCAGTTAAAGCTGGTATGGCTAGAGCTCTTACACAATATATGAAAAAATATAATTCTATTCCTAAAAGTTTAGAAAAAATAAATATAACTGGTTCTGCTATTAATGATTATGTAAACGGTATAGTAATATTATCACATGATTCTCCTATATATGATGGACAGGTTAAAGATAGATTGTTACAACCAGAAATAGTACAACCAATAACTTCATTGGTTTATGAAAACTTTATCCAATGGGCAGAAAATAATAAAAAAGAAATGGATAAAATAGTAGATTGGTGTATTAAAGTAGCTAAAGCCGAATGGGAAGCTCGTAATGTAAAGAGCAAAGCATTAGGTGCACAAACTGTAAAATCCACATTTGGTTCAAATGCTAATTTAACTAAATTCACCGATACTAATTTGAGAAATCCTGGAAGAGATGAGATATTCTTCGTAGAAGGAGATTCTGCTGGTGGTACATTATCACAAGCTAGATTTGCAGATTATCAAGCTATATTTAGATTGAGAGGAAAAGTTTATAATGTAAATTCTGATAATACTAATAAACTTTCTGAAGAATTAGAGAGTATAGTTACTATATTAGAATGCGGTATTGGAGAGAAGAAAGATATAAACAAATTAAGATTTAATAAAATCATAATGTTGGCAGATGCTGATGACGATGGAGCTCATATTGCAGCTTTATTATTAGGATTCTTTCATAAATATTATCCAGAGTTTATAGAGAATGGTAATATTTATGTAGCAAAGCCACCATTAAAAAGATTAAGTATAAAAGTTGGAAAAGATACTCATGTGTTAGATATATTGAATGATAGATATAGTGATTTCTATTTAAATGAATTAACTAGATATAATTTCGAATTAGTAAATGGAAAAGATGATAAAGTTATACAAAATCCTAAAATATTTGAAGCTTTCATATATGGTTTAATAGAATATGGTATTCAATTTGATAACATTATTTCACAATTATCTTGTGACCCGGAATTGTTAGAATTGATACTATTGAATATGAAAGATTTAAATGAGAAAGGTAAATATAAAGTATTTGAACAAAATGGATTTAAAGTAACTTTAAAAGACCAAACTAATGGAATTAAATCTTTTGAATTTGATAAAGGAATACATCACTATTATATTAAAATTGATAATAATTTTTATCATAATATTTATAAACCATTGTATATAACTTTAGCTACTAAAGTAAAACTTAAAAATGTATATTTAAGAAGTAAATATAATGGAGATATACATAAAGGTTCATTGTATTATTATTCGAGTATATTAAGGAATTTATTTGAAGATTCTAAAGATGTACATATACAAAGATTTAAAGGGTTAGGAGAGATGGATGCTGATGAATTAAAAGAAACAGTAACTGACCCAGAAACAAGAACTTTAGTTAAAGTAACGATGGAAGATTTACATAAGTGTAAAGAATATGTAGAAATATTCTTAGGTAGAACAATGCCTGAAAAGAAAAAAGAATATTTCGAAACAATATATTAAAATTAAAGAGGGAGAATATCTCCCTCTTATTTATTTTTTAAGGAGAATAAAAATGGATTACAAAAATTCTTTATTAGCATTAGGTTTAATGAAAGTTTATTTTCATACAATGGATAATTTCAATGGCAGATACAAAGAAATATTTCCTACTATAAATTTTAGAATAAGAACAGCTTTTTTCAACAAATATATAGATTTTGAAAATATGATGAGAGATTCCATATGTGATATAAATGGAACAAAGGAACTTGATAATTTCTACAATAAAGAAATATTAGAAAAAATAATTTCACTATTAGACCTTTTTCACAAAAGAGTCATAGATGAAATGCGAAAAATGACTTTAAGCAATTTGGCTAATAAAAACTGTGAAACTATTCCTGATGAAACATATAAGTTAATTATAGATATAGTTACTTATGTTTTAAACTCTCCAGAGATTCGTTATTTTTTTAGAATGTCTACTTTTCATATAATATTTGAAGGTCCAGATAGAAGCGGTAAAAGTACTTTAATAAAATGTTTTGAAAAATTCTTAAGGCAACCATTTAAAAGTATTAAACGTTTAAGTAGAATGACTAATGTTGTAGTACATATTGATGAACTTTATAAAGAAGAAGCTAAGAAATTTTTAGATTTATCTAAACAAGAAGATAGGTTGTTATTTCAAAATAAATTGTTTTTTGATGTAAGTACTAATATTTTCAACAATATGAGAGATTTTAAATATGGAATAAATATTTTAATGGATAGGTCATTACTTTCTAACTTAATCTATGCAAATGTTATGTTAGATAATGAACGTTTTATAAAATATCTATTTACGAATTATGAGTTAATTGAAAATACAATAGTTGTAACTTCTGAAGAAGAAAAAAGAATTGATGAAGTAGAAAATCATTTTGTTCATGAAATTAAAACTATTGAAAAAATTGATAATTTTCATGCTACTATTCCAATAGATTTCAACATAGAAAATATTTTAGATATAGAAAATAATACATTGACTAGTGTTTTTTCACCCAATAGAAGAGAAACTGCTTACAATAGAAAAACAAAAAGACTTATTACTAAAATGTTTAATAGTTCTTTGGATTCATATATTAGTAAAATTCTTTATATTAAAAATACTGTTTATTCGTATAATAAGTTGGATGAAATAGAAAAGAATGTAAATCAAAGAAAAATAATAGATTTATATTCTAAATTTAAAGGTATAGATAGTTTAGATGAATTTTATAATAAATACATAAATAATGCTATTTCTGAAGATAAACATGCTAAGAGTTTAGAATTTTCTTATAAAGCAGGAAATAATGTTGTCGATTGTAATCTTGCTAATTGTATAATGCAAACTATTTCAGTTTCATTTGATGAGAATTCTAATTTAGGAAACAATATTGATATTATTTATGATGATGATAATGTGTCAAAAGTAGAAACTGTATTCGATAACGCTTTGAATAAAATAATAGAAATGAATTATCAAAAATATTTAAATGAAAAAGGTCCTAAATGTGCTGAACCAACAGTGATAACTGATGGATACTAACCGTATTAATGTTATACTCCAATTGTATATTATAATTTTGACTTATGTGGATTTAAAATTTCATGTAAGTTAATATCAAATATATACATATGGAGTATAACAATGACGAACAGATTACAAAATTTGGAAGCTACAAATGTTTTATTGGTAGCTAGTGCGTTAGCACAAAAAAATATAAGAGGAATCAATGAATATGGTTCCTTGGAAAAAGAAATCATTCATACGAAAGTATTGAATGATTTAGAAATTAGAGTTCTTGAATTTATCCAAAAGGTATCAGATTGGTGCCCAGAGGATGAAATCACTATGGATGAAGGTGTAGACCTTTATCTAGAGTGCAAGAGTTATCCAGAAATGGATAATTATAGTCAAGAGTTAGAAAAATTCGTTCAGGCAGTAATATGTGCTGGACGAAATCAAATCCCTTATATAGATAAGGGTATCTGCGGAACAGTTGGTAAAACCACTGATGCCGACAGATTTATGGAAGATTACATTGCAGGTAAAGTTGCTTGGAATTAATTTTTCATAAAAAAAAGAAAGGGGACTTTACATCCCCGATTTTTTTTTTCATTTTGTTACATTATTTGGTTGACTTTTAATCTTATATAATAAATCTTTATTTGGCTCTTCTCCCATTGTGCATGGATATTTAACATGCGGGTCATCTCCCATTGTACATGGGTATTTAATATTCGGGTCATCTCCAGTATAATAATTTGGTATAGAACCAGGTAAATTTTGATATTCCCCAAGTTCATTATTAGAAACATCTTCAAATACCGCTATAACTCTTTTACCTTCAAAATCATTTGGAGAAGAATAGAATATTACTACTTTAGAATTGTATTGTAATTTAGCCAAATAAAATGTTTTATCTCTAACAGTTTTTAACTGATATTTAATATTCTTTAATGCTTCTTCTACTTCACTAACTTCTAATAATCTTGATACTTTACTTTTATCTTCATTATAAAAACCATAAGTACTTCTTACAAAAGAACTTAAAATTTGATATGCTTCGAACGTATTCATATTTTATTCTCCTATGTACTAATTTATTATTAATATAATATTCATTTTTTATAAAAATAAAGAGAGGGAGAAATCCCTCTCTTGATATAACTTTTACTATTAACCGTATCAAATGATAGGTCCATTTATAATATTATAAATATGAGATATAAATTTATAAAAGTTATATCTTAGTTCATTATATGGAGGAAACAATGGTATTTAATCCTGATTTTTCTAATTGTAAATATTACAAAAAGATAATCAATGATAAAGTAATTGTTTATTTAGAAGTGCCTAAAACTTCTTTAAAACTTTACTTAGATAAAGTACCTAATTTTAACCTAGAATGGTTAAAACATAGATGTACTTTACACATCATTGTAAAAAAGGATTAATCTAAAGTTTCTTCTAAGAATTGAACCTGCCTATATTTTTTAGTATATAGGCCTCCTTATTTTCAAAAATATAAAAAAAAGAGAAAGTATAAAAGCTTTCTCTTTTTTTTTTCTGTAAACCGCATCAAATGATAGGTCCATTTATATATTATAAATATGAGATAAATATTATAATAAGGGTTATTTATCTCATATTTATAATTAAAGGAGGACCTAAATGATTATTTTAAATAATACAAATGTAGTCTTTATGATATTAAATAAAGAAAAAATATTCTTTATTGAAATATCTAAAAGATTATATAGTATGTATATTAACAATCCCAAAGTATTCAACACTTTATGGTTATTGAAACATGCTACAATACATTTGTTTAAAGTCAAATAACATTTGGGTCAAAAGGCATTATAAATACACTTTCTAATTAATTTATAAATTTATGAAAAGAGAAAGTATAAAATCTTTCTCTTTTTTTTTACATTTATTTGTTTTTTTCTTTTAATTCTTTATCTATTAAAGCATTCATTGTATTGAAAACTACTTGTAATTCTTCTCCTGCACTTCTCATTCCTTTAGGAGTCATCATAATGTCTGCATTATAATTTTCTAAACCTAAAGAATTAGCAACAAAACCTGGTACAGTTTTTAATGTATTAATCCAATCTGCAGGACAGAATTTGGTAGATAAAGCAAATGCTAAATTATCTATTACATTCATTCTCTTTTCAGGTTTTAATAATTCAGAATTATTTTCTTTCATTTTCTTTTTACAATATTTTTTAGCTTCAAATAAAGGGCGTAATACATTTTCTTCTATATCACTTTTACCTTTATCAATCCTAGCTCTAGAAAAGAAATTAAATAACATAAATACAAAATTTTGCATTTTAGTAGAAAATACATAATTATTAAATGTATCTTTAATATCATTCATTTGTTCTTGAATAGCAGCTCTTTGTTCTCCAGATAATTGTGGATTGTTTTTTAACTCAAAATCTAAAGTTACATAAAGAGATTCTATTCTTCCTTTAGGCGGTGGATAACCATTCATTAAAGATAAAGAATGTAAATCTATAGCTCTACCCAATGCTATCCAAAGATTTAAACCAGGCACCCAGTGTACTAAATTTAAACCTGCTCCAAAATCTATACCATCAGAACCATGTAATTTTGCTAATGCAGAAGCTTGTTCAGGTCCATAACCATAAGAAGCAGCAAACATATCAGCAAATTGCTCATATCTTCTTTCTTTTCTAAGATATTTATTATATCCTAAAATAGTTATATAACCCAAAGCAGATGATAATTGTACTACAGGGGCAATTGTATAATAAAGTAATGTGCCTAAATGCATGAAGAAATTAAATAGCATTAAACAGAATTTAGTCAATAAATTAGAACCTTTATTAGCTTTTATCAAAGCTTTTAAAGTATCGGCTCTCATTTGTTTAACTTCTTGTCCTAATTTAAATCTATCAAAATCATCACAATCCATTACATCTACTATTATATCTCTACCTACTTTTTCTTCACCATGTTTATCTACAACAGCTTTTAATGCTCTTTCTTGTAACCAAATTATAGATGAAAGTATTAAAGCTAATACAGAATATATTACACCTAATACATCTATTCTAAGAATAGAAGCTAAAATAGTTGATACTGGTTGTAATGCATAAAACAAAGCTGTTATTAAACTTTTTCTACTATGATTTACTACATTACCATTTATAGTCACTAGCATATGTTGGAAACAATGACCTAATTCGTGTAAAGCTATACCAACTATTTCACCATCAGTAAATCTATCAAATAAAGGAATACCTAAACAAATTATCAAGTATTTTCCTTTTTTTTCTCTAAATTTAAAACCATCTTTATTTTCTACTATATCTTCTAAAGATATTTTTAATCCTTCATTAAAAGATTTCTTTTTAGCTTCTCTTTTAACAAGATTTCTATCCCAACACATTGGTAATGCAAAAGCATTTTCATCTCCAAATAAACCAATAGTTATTTGTTCTGCATTTAACACATTTGCTAAATCTTTTTCAAATCTTTGCATGAGTTTTTGAAAAGTTTGATAACATTCTTTTTTATTAGCTAATGCTTTCTTTGCACCACCAGGATAAGTCATTTCATAAAGAGTTCTAATTTCTTTAATATATTTAAGTAAAGTATTTGCTAAAGGATTTTCTCTACCAAAAAATGCTTCTGAACCTCTAGTATAAGGAGTAAGAAATACGTTTTCAAATCCTTTAATCATAGTTTTACTTAACCAAGAATCTTTTTTTATTTCTTCTAGAGTCATCTTTTTATGCATTAGAAACTCCTTCTTCTTTTATAAGGTTTTCTTCTTCTTTGATATTATTTTCCATCTCTTTATCTTTAAAGTATTTATTTATAATAGCTAAAGATTCATCTCTATTTAAATATTTGTGCACTCTAGATTCTACTAAAGGATTAGAGAATTTAAATAGCATTTCGCTATCTTTTTTAATTATATTAGCAAAAGAAATAGTACTTACAGTTAAATTCATATCAGCATAATTGGTTACAGGAATAAGTTTTTCATTTATTTCTTTAAATAACTTATGAGTAACTATTCTTTTGCCTTTATTATCGACAGGAGAATTGCTTAAAAGAATTAATGGAATTAATCTTTTTAAACAAATTACGGTAGATAAAACATTAGCTGTTTCATTCATTTTATCTCTATTAATATTATCGAATAAAGAATCATAAGTATTATAATGAGGGTCATTAATCCATTTTAAATCCAAAGCTAACTCATTAGCTAATATTCTTATTGATTTAGGACTAGGATTGATTAATGATTTCATATATACTAATGGATGAACTTTTTGTAAAATTTCTCGTGTACAACTTTTAAATATTTCTATAGTAATAGGGAAAGCATTGACAATTGTTTTTAGTATTTCAGAGTGATAAGTAACAAATTGTTCTGCTTTTTGTTCTACTAAGTTTACACTCAATAAATTCTCTTCATCATCTTTAAGCAATTTTAGATAATTATAAATAGCTATATAAATTCTTTCTCTTCTAGCTTCTGCATAAATAGCTAATCTATAATTATTAATGAAATTTATAGCAAATTTCTTTCTTAATTCAGCCATATTTATACAACTAGAATTTTCATTAAATCTTATAGTTTCTGCTAAATAATCAGGATTTATAGTATTTATATTTTTATAATTCTCATTTATCAAATCTTTTAATATTTGTACTGGTATTATAATAGAAACTGCTATATTATGAGAATCTACAAATTTATAAAATTCTCCTTTTTCCAATGTAAAATCTAAAGGATTAGGATTTTTAATATCATCCCAAGTATAATACATTTTATCAATACAAATAAGAATATTATATTTTTCAGAAACTTTAGGAGAAGAATAATCATATGCTATATTTACATTACTAACTCCCAAAACATCTTGTAAAATATGTTTAGCTTCTGATAAAGCTTCTTTTTCTTTAAGAGGGTCAGGATGTTGAAAATTATTATGCATAATACTTAATGAATTATTCAAGAAAGGTTTAAGCAATATGTCATATAATTTCAATATATAAGGATTGCTCTCATATAACATTTTTTCTTCTTCAGGCGTACCTGTTTTTAATTTATCATAAACTTCATATAGTTCTTTACTTTCTAAATCTTGATTTTGATAAAAATTCAAACTATGTCTATGAACTAAATAAGACAAATCAATTTGTTTATTTCCAAGGAAGTTAATTTTATAATCGGACATCATTTTCTCCTATTATTTTTCTTCTTTTATATAAAAATGTTCGATTTATAAATTTATATGCCATTGACAATATATTAATAAAATACGTGAAAATAGTCGATTTTTAACTAAAAATAAGGAGATTTCTTATGATAAATGGTTTCACTGATGTTGGAAGTTTTTTATATGCTTATGGTATAGACCCTACTAGAAAAGTTTTAACTATGCAAGATTTTTTACATCTTTGGTTAGAACTTACCAATGAAGAAGTATATGATTTTTCTTTTTCCACAATGGGAAGAGATGTTAGAAAACAAGCTATGAGAGAAAGAGGAACAGAATATACCATGACTTTATTAGAATCTATGGATGTAGTTTGTCATAAATGTAAAACAACTGTAACTACTACACCTATAAAAATGATGGCTAATAAAATAGAATATGGCACATGGTGTTCATCTTGTATAAGAGAAATTCAAAGGCAAAATAAAGCTAAGTTAGAAGAAGATTTACAAAATATGCAAATCGAAAATCAATATAGTGGCGATGATAGAAATGTTGAAAGAGAATATAAAATGGTTAGAGTAGTAGACCAAAATGGTAATCCTACTAATAAAGTTGCTATGAAAAAACGAACTCCAGAAGAAATAGAAGAATATGATTTTAATATTCAAACCAAAGGTAGTTATAGAAGAAATATTGAAGAAACTGGTGACCCTACAGGAGTTAATCAACGTCCTAAATATAATGGCGTAGAAGATTATAATGAAGGATTACATAGAACTGGTAAAACTTATAGTGATGTGTAAAAAGGAGTTTATATGGCTAGAGGTCTTTTTGATGACAATGATGTAGTCATGGAAGGTCAAAATGGTAAATTAATAGATAGAAAAATCTCTTTTCAAGAATTACAAGCTGAAATTGGAGAGAATGCTGTTTTAGATAAAACTAAAGAATCTTTATATTATGGAGCATCATTAGATGCTCTTAGAAAACAAACTCATGGTTATCAAGAAAATGATAATGCTCGTTTAGCAGATGGTACATTTGTTAGAAAACAATCTGTAGTAGAATATCAAAAAAAGTTTGCACAAGAATTTACAAAACCTATGAATTTAAATAGTCCAGCAGCTATGGCTAAACTACAAGTTATTAGGGATGAACAACAAGGCAATTATAATAATTATAATCAAAATTCTTATGCTAATGAAATGTTAGATGAATCAGGTGTACCGATTAGATTCAATGAATATAGACCAGATGTGATAGATAATAAAAATTATTCTTATGAAGAAATACAACAACGCTCTGAAACTAACTTTGGTCCTATAAGAGTCAATAATGAAGATAATGTAAGAGATGTTGACGATTATTTAAGTTCTATAGTTAATAAAAATGAAGAAAATGATGGTCTAGGATTTGAAGATGATATGGATTCTGTTGTAGAAATTATAGAAGAAAATGAAAATAAAGTAGAAAATGAAGATAAACAAAGTGAAAATGTAGTAGATATTATTTCGAAGACTGAAAAAGAGATTTCAGAAGAAAAAGATATCAAAGAGGAGATAGACATGAATTTAGACGAATTCTTAAATAAAAAATCTAAAGAAAAGAAAACAGCTACAGAAGTTAATAATGTAACTACATCTGTATCTTTAGAAGAAGCTATAGAAAACAAGAATGTTATCTATGAAGAATATTCTGATTCTATAGAAATAACGGATAAAATCGAAGAACTTTATGATTCTGAAGATGATATTCCTGAAGAATTGTTAAATGATTCTAAATATGGTGTAACTGAAGTAGATGTAATTGATTATCAGATAAAAGATTTTCATGCAGATACACCAGATTCAAAAGTACAGAAATTGTTTAAATCTGTTATAGGAATACCAGAAGTGAATAGTAAAGAAAAACTATATACTCATTGGTTGAATATAGATGAAACTTATATTTCTGTACCAGAAAATGAATTAGATGAAAGAGACAATGCTGTTATTGGAAAACTTTCTTGTCCTATATGTGGTTCACCATATAATGAAGAATCATATATGCTATCTGATTTATTCTCACCTACACCAGATAGTACAAAACTTATACAAGAATTTTTATTTAAATCATCTATAGAAAATCAGAAAAAAGGTATACAAGATAGAAGATTTACTTATGTAGATTGTGATAATTGTATAACTAGAATAAGAAATGATTTTGATAAATATGGTTTACCAATGCAAAATGGAAATTTAGATGAATTGTATTCAGCTTTTAGCAATCTATTAGGATTATCCATTTATAGAGAACTAGATAAAGAATATAATATAAAACATCTATTTCCAACTCAAAGAATATTCTTTATTCATAATAAAACTAAACAAATTTATTATTATAATTTATTTGAATTAATAATTGTAATAAATTTCCAATGGAATAACTATTGTCAATCTGCTGGAAAGAAATATGATGAAAAAGAATTAACTAATGCTTATAATGTATTAATGACTAAAGAAACCAATATAATAAAATCTGAATTCTTAGGAGAAGAAGGATATTTACAAAAATGGTTTACTGAACTTACGCATAATCAAGATTGGGTTTCGCAAGATTTATTGAAGAGATTTAATATAAAACTTGCACAAGATTTCATGATTTCTAGAAAGATAACTTGTAATCACAATGTTGAAGGTTGTGAAGAATATACTATATCTTTGGATAAAAATAAATTCCAAGGATTGAAAACTATAATGAGTATAATTCCGTTAATAACTAGAGACCCAAAGAAGTGTATATTATTGAAACAAGAAGTTGAAGAATATTTAGATAATGTTGGAAATTCAACAGAATCTTTAGAACAAAAACAAGAAATTGTTGAGGAGAAAAAAGTGGATAATATAGTAGAAGGTGAATTAGATTTAGAAGAATTAGAAGAAAAACCAAAAGATGTAGCTACAAATGTTCCTGATGTAAATATAGAGGAAATAGAAGAACTTCCAGAAGAAATCGATGAGGAAATAAATGATGAAGGTGACGATTTCATAATGGCTGAAGAAGTTGTAGAAGCTCCCCAAAAGGAATCTGAACCTGTAGCAGAAGCACCTAAAGAACCTACAATAGTTGAAACTATTAAGAAACCTTCTTTGGATGAGTTGCATTGGTCTAAGTTATCTAATATAGATTTCTTACAAAGATATAAACCTACTCAAGAAGAAGTTAAGTTTTATGTAGGAAAATTACAAAATGATACATCTTATGATAATACCGATAATAAGAAATTAGTAAATGATGCTATTTTGGAATGGATTAAAGAAAAGAAAAGGCAATTAGAATTTGCTGAAAATAATAATTCCGAAAACGTAAAAAAAAACTTGACTGACAGTTTGAACAAAAGAACTGATGATAGTTTAAAACATAAAGAGAAAATTAATAAAGATTATATAGATAATACAGCTTTTAATAGGTATAAACCAGAAGATACTGAAGATAGTAAAATGGTTAAAGAAAGGATGAAACGCGACTCTGCTAGAAGGAATAGTGGACCACATCCTGAATTATTATTTGCTGATAGTGATAAGTTCAATAAGAATCCTTTTGATGATAATAAATCATTGTTAATGGATTTTCATAAAACTCATATGTCTAAAGTATTGCAAATAATGAAACAAGATGTAGAAAAGCATAAAGCTAATGGTAGAGTCGTTGATTTCGCTAAAACTTCTTATATACCAACTATAGATTTCGATACTGGAATAAGAGTAATGTATGTGGATTTAGAAGATACAAGTTTAAATCCTGGTAATGCAAATGTAGCAGATATATCATTACATACACCATTTACTTATTCTGAGTTTAAAGATAATTTTCAAACAATATTTGTCTATAGTCCTGAAGCGAGAAGAAAACCATATCAAGTTGCCAATGCATTAGTTAAATTAATCAATTATAGAACTTATCCAGAATATAGAAAAGTGGATTTAAGTAAAAACTTTGTATTAGCTTATACTGATGAAAAGAATGAAATAGATAAGTTTGAATATAAACATTCTGTAGCTTCTTGGGGCAATGCTAAAACAGACCAATTGGCTGTATTAGCTTTAATAAATCCTGATAAGTTAAGGTCTGTAAAATATGAAAAACTTAAAATAGCAGATGAAATTAGAAATATTTATAATGGAAATCTTGAAGGTAATTTCTCTAATTTAAAGAATCATAAATTAGAAATGGTTTGTTCTATACGATATATTGCACAGGAATTTAGAGATAAAGAAACTGGAATAGCATATTGGCAATATAGAATAACTCAATATGATGAGCATAGTACTTGTATGTTAGAAGATGGATTTACTTGTGCTTGTTCAGCTTTGATTAGAGAGCATTATTTAAAAAGAGGACCAGTTCCTTATAAATTATTATTTGAATTTGATAGAACTCTTATGATAACTCCAATGCTAAGAAGAAAGACAGAAGATTTAATCAATGGACCATTTGAATTAGCTCCAGAATCTAGAAATTGTCAATTCAATTCTACTAGAGAAGCATTTATGATTATGGACCCATTGATGCAAGGAGTTACACCTGAAGATGAAAAATTTAAATGTAGGATAGATAGTAGATTATTCTTAATAAATGAAAGAAGTTTCCGTTCATTCTTTGGAAATAGAATTCCTTATGATAAAGATGTAAGTACTGAACAGTTAAGATTAAGAGAAATGGAGAAACTAGGCTTTAATTTGTATTATGAACCATATGCACCAACTCTAGAAATTAAACTTGATGTATTAGATGAATTGGAACAACATCCTGCATTTCAGAGAATGAATAAAATAAATATTGCACAATTAAGAAATTCTAATGCATATACATCATTGGAATTACAAGCTCAATTAGAATTCCAAGCTTATTTATTAGAAATGAATAATACACCACAACCAGAAAATGATGAAAATGACTCATTTAGTACATTAAAGAAGTGGGGTTCTGTAGCACTTGGAACATTATTTGGAAATGGATGGTGAGTATCTCTTTGATATATTTATAAAGGGTTTATCAAAACGGGGTAAACCCTTTATTAAATAAATATTATTTGTTTACTAAAAATAAGGAGAATATTAAATGGGAAAAATTGGTTATACAAAGAATAGTGATTTGTATGATATGATAAAGTTTGGTATTTTTGTAGTAATAGTAGTTCTTATTCTGATTATTGGAACTTATATATTAGCTTTCTTTGATTCAAAATATCAGTATGGTGATACCATAAGGATAGAAAATATGAAAAGAGATTATAAAGATAGATTCCTTTATGAGATGAAAAAACAGTATGATACAGAAATTGAACTTTATGTAATAATGCCAGAACAATATGGTAGAGAAGAAATTGATAATTTTGCAGATGAATTAGGTAATAAATATAAATGCAATTTAATATCTATAGAATTTAGGTACAATCATGTAATCTATAAATATAGAAAGAAAGAATTTTAAAAGGAGAATTAAACATGGCAAACGTTGAAGAATCTTTAGCCGAATCATTAGGATTAAATGTAGATGAAGTCATCAATCAACAAAAAGTTGTCGATGAAGAAATGAATCTTAATGAAATGCTATCAGAGAAACCTTCTGAAAAGAAGAAAGAAACGAAGAAAAATGTAAAAGAAAATGATGAAATGGATTTAGATGCTATGGAAGAAGAGGGTGTCAAAGAAGGTAAAACTGTTGGTACTCCAAAACCAAGTTATGTAGAATCATTAGTCACAAGTACTTTACAATCATTTTGCCCACCAATCGATTTAGTATTGTATGGTGTTAAAGCATTTGGTGGAAGTGATATTAAGGGAACATTATTTTCTAGTAGAGCAGCTAAAATACAAAAAATGAGTCTTACTGGAAATGCAGATAATAATTTAATATTAAATGCTATTCCAAGTTTAGCAACAACTTTAGCTTATTTTATAGATAATAGAAAGTTAAGTATAGCTGCATCATCAACACCAGCATTAGTTCCTATCATACAGAATTTAATGATGAAAAGAAAACCATTGGATTATGGTGATGGAGAGAATGATTTCTTAACTACAGGAATAAATTTAATACCTTTGATAGTTGAATTGATTAAACCTTATATAAATTTGGATAAAGTCAAAGAATCAACTGATAGGATAATGACAGAAGCGAAACAAATAGGTAATAGCAATCAAGTGGGTTTCAATAGGAATGTTAGAGTTCCTAGAGCATTTTAATTAAAGAGGAGAGAGAATAAATATGTCGAAAGACAAATTAAATAACGGATTTAATGCCGCAGAAGAAGTACAAAGAATTAGAGATAGTTTAAAAACCGAAGATGTAAGTTCAGTTGAAGAAACACCACAATTATCTACTATGAGTACTTCTGAAGCTGATAAAGAAAGTGTAATTAATACTGAACAACAACAAACATTTAGAGAAAGAATGGAAGCAAAACTAAATACTAAAACTCCATTAGATATGAAAAAATATTTAATAAGTGCTGGTATCAGTATGGGTTTTGGTATTACTCCATTGGTAATAGATAGAATCAAAAATAAAGATAAGAGAAAGAAAATAAGTAAGAGAGATATATTTGATTTTGCTTGTTATAATATTCCAGCTTTAATACCTTTAATAGACCAAGCTGCTAAAGGTACTATATTTGAAAGAATGGCTGCTAAAGCTAAAATGGCATTGTATGCTGCACCTCTCATTCCAGTAGCTAAGGATTTGTTTGATAAAGGTGGAATAAAGAAAGAAAATATGAATTTCGATTTACTCATAAAAACATTACCATTTCTTGGAAACATTATTGTTCCTAAGATAATAAACGATACTAGCATATTAGCAAGTATCACTGGTTTAGCTACAACTTTTGGTGGTCCAGCAATGATGTTATTTATGGGAAAAACTAAAGATAAAGAACAAATACAAAAGATTTCATCTACTGCATCTTTGTTAGTAGGTGGATTAAATGGTTTGAATACGATGATAAATAAACAAACTAATGCTCAACAGATAAATAATGCATTCGGTGTAAATAGATATAATCCAGGATTTGGAACGAATCAAATGGCTTCCGGTCCATCTGCATTAACTAGCATAGGTCAATTAGTAAATAATTTCTCTAAAGCATTGAATGGAGCTAATCCTGGTGCTAATTGGGGTGGTAATGCTGTATATATGAACCAAAACAATAGAAATTATTGGAATCCAATTTAATTAGTATTTTAATTTAAGACAGTATAAATTTAATTTATACTGTCTTTTTTTATATTAAAAGGAGAAATAAATGAGTCAATTAGTTTTTAATAATTGCACTGCTATGTATTATCGGTTAAAAGATGAGCGGAGAGCTATAGATATTTATAGTAAGAAATCTTTAAAGAAAAAGAAAAAAGAATTATTAACTGTTGAGAATGGTATATTTGACCCTAATTTAGGAACAACTATCGATGTAGATAATGAAGTAAAAGAATATTCTTGTTCTTGTGGTAATTTGACAGGAAAATTTAATAATGAAGAAATATGTCCTATATGTAATACAATGGTTCAAGAAACATTTATGATGAAACTGGATACAGTTGGATTTGTAGATATTGAACCATATAAAATATTGACACCTATGGCATATGTGATGGTTGCATCTTTAATAGGCGAAACTCAATTTAATAAGATAATAGATTTTCAAAATCAATATGATATAGATGGTAATGCAAAAGAGAAAGTAATTAATAATAATGCACCATATGATAATTTAGGATTAGTAGATTTTTATAAGAAATTTGAAGAAATTGTATTATTCTATGGTAGAAGAAAAAGGAAAATGGATAAAGCAGAATTTTGTATAAAGAATAAGAAAAGATTTTTTACTACTAAAATACCTGTTTTACCACAAGGTTTAAGACCTATTTATATTTCAAATAAGAAGAATGGTATTAACTATGACCCAATAAATAAATCTTATATGAGTATAGTGAATAATGCAGAAATAGTAAAAAGGCATCATAAGAAACCTTCAAATGCTCCAATACTTTCAGTATTATTTAATATACAAATGAATTTAAAGGATTTATTTGATATTATATTCGTACAAAAGATATCTGGTAAACATAAACTTATTAGGTCACAAATATTAGGTTGTAAAACTTCTTACTCAAGTAGAATGGTTATAACTTCATTGATTGGTAAAAACTTCGGATTAGACCATGTAACTATTAGTTATAAAGCATTCTTAGAATTATATTATTTAGAAATATTAAATTGTATATTGAGAGGTTTAGCAAATACTACTAAATTTGATAAAATGACTGCTTTTGAAGTAGTTAATTATTTAGATGATGCAAAGTATTCAAATAATATAGATGAAGATATTTACTACATTATGCAATTGATGATTAAAACGCATAAAGATGGTTTATGGTTATTGTTAAATCGTAATCCTACAATGGACTTAGGTTCAGAACAATTATTAAGAGTAGTAGATGTTATAAAAGATGCAGAACAATATGTAATGCAAGTACCATTAACTTCATTATCCGCAGCTAATGGAGACTTTGATGGTGATATTTTAAATGCATATAAAATGTTAGAAAAGAAAGTTATGTTAGAATTTAGAAAAATGTTTTCACCTCGTTCTTTATGTATAGATAGAACTGGTGATAAAATATTCAATTCTCAATTTGGAATCCAAAAAGACTCTGAAACTGCTTTAATGGATTTTACAAATACAACATATTCAAAAGAAATAGTTAAGAATGATAAAATAAGAGTTAAGATAGCATAAGGAGAATAAACATTATGGAAAATAATAGTGTTCAATTATATTTTGAAGCTAATTTAGAATCGATAAAAGAAAATCTTCGTCATATAAATATGAATCTTATGATGAGGAAAATGAGAACTGCTATAGGATTTAATAAATTTTCAATTAAATTGTATGAATCTGACCCAGTATATAGAGAAGAAACAGATGAATTAGTAGATGCATTAGTCAAATATGGTGAAATATTTAGACAACACATCAATGAAGGTTTAGTAGATTTAGAAAAATGGTGTAGTAAATCAGAAGCTTGTAAAGATTTAAAATATGATGATATAATGAATAAATTAGCTGCTGATAAACCACATGAAATAAATGAAATAACTACAGCAAACAAAATATTTGTATCTAATTTGAAGGTAGCATTGAAAATGTATGAGAAAGAAATAAAACTATTAGATAGCTCCTCCATGGATAGCAAGAAAACTATAGACTTGTATAAAGGTTATATACTTAAAATAAAAGCAGCTATAAGAGAGCATATCACTTTCTCAAATAGAGTAGCTAAGAAACATGTAATTCTTTCAGAATTCCATTGTTTAGAAGTTTAAAATAATAAAAAAAAGAGGGAGTTTATCCCTCTTTTTTTATTTTAATGGAAATAACCGTCGTCATCGTCTTCATCGTCATCTATATAATCATCATCGTCGTCCTCATCCTCATCATCTATGTGATAAATTTCATCATAATCTATCTCATCAGTATCATCTAATACCTCGAATATAATCCATCCTATGAAAAGTAAAAACACAAAAACTATCCAAACCATACATTAAACTCCTTTTATTTTAGATTTAACTTAAAATAATAATATATTATTATATCGAATAAAAAATAAGGATTTAAATTATGATTATAACTAATTATAACAAACGTTCTAAAAGTGAAAAAGAAGAAATAGAGAAAATTTTATCTGAAGAATTTGATAGTATGTATAATTTGAAAATATCGGATATTTCTTTATCTTCTAGTAGATATGATATAATGACTACTATTAGTAGGATTTTATTAAAACTATTAAGTTTAATGGGAATGAGTGACATGAAAGAAACTTATGATAAAGATTCTATTATAATACCATTTGCTAATAAACTTATGATGAGACAATTTATTAGTTTTAAGATAATTGAAACTAAGAAAATAGATAGAATGAAACATTATTCTTATTTTGGGTTATTACATGATGATAAAGGAATTTCAAGAGTTTTTTATAAATGGGATGATTTGAAAAGAATGATTGAAGATTCTCAAACTACAGAAAATATTTATAAAATGGATAGAGATTTGGAGGCTGAATAATGAGCAATATCAAACAAATGATTGAAAATATGAATCATAAAATAGATTCCTTAAAAAAAGACATTGATAAAATTAAAGAAGCATTGAAAATTTTAGATGTTGCTGATGTAACATTTGAACCTAAATCTGATTTTGGTAAAGAAACTTTCGGTGTTTATATCGGTAATGGGAAAGATGATATTGATAGAGAATTTAAGAGAATATTTCCTAAATGTACAGATACTTTCTTCTATAAAGATTCTAAAGGACGTGAACGATTAGATTTTACATTAGAGGAAGAGGAAGAAGAACAATTTCATTATTTTACTATTGTTTATGAAGGTAAAAAACGTGGGTGGAGATTAAAATTGTGGAAAAACAAATCAAAGAAAAGAATTGTTGCTAATGAAAAAATCAGTAATCCTGGTCCATGGTGTATTGAAAGTGAAGTAAAACGTTGTATTTTGAAGAAATATAATGAGGGATAAACAATGAGCAAAGAACTTACTATAAAAGAAATGCTTAATCAAATCATAGAAAGATTAGATTCTTTGGAAAAATCTGTAGAGGCTATAGAAAATAGTTTAAATCTTAATAAAGATAAAGAAAGAGTTTCTATAAATAATAAAAATCTTATAGATTCAATGGGTATAAAGATTATCGATAATAGAATCGATAAGAATAACAAAATATTCTATGAAACTTTTAAAGAAATTTTTAAACCTGTTGTAAAATCTTTCTTTTCTACAGAAAATCAAAGTTCATATGAAGTAAGTATTGGACCTATATTAAGAAATGTGTTTAATAAATATACACAAGAAATAGGATTATTGGAATCTTCATTCATCTTAAAAAATGATAGAGTCTTTGAAAAAAGATTTAAAGAAAAAATGAATAAATTCAATAAATTAAAAGATGCTTATACTGCTTCTAAAATAAAGAAGACTGATTTTGAAGATGAATTAGATAAATTTAATATAGAAGCATTTTATAATGAATTAGAAGTTGCTGTAATTGAAGAAACAGTTAAAGCTTATAAAAGAATATGTGGAGATAAAAATGAAACTAGAGGATATTTTATATTTAGAGGTGGAAGAACCTAAAATGGTTCAACTAACAGAAATACCAGAAGGAGTTAGAAAAGAAGTTGTTGATAAATTAACTTCTTGTTTAAATTAGATACATATGATTTCCTTGAAAAATTTAATATTATGGAGAGGAGAGAGTTTTCTCTCCTCTTTTTTTTACGTATAAAGCTATATACAAAAAGATATATTATTTCTATGAATATATAAAAAATTTATTTAAGGAGAAATGCATATGACTAAAATGCAAACATGTGTGATTGATATCGATTCTGTAGAAAAAGAATTCGATAGTTTAAAAGAGTCTTTGGTTCAAAATAAATATACTGATTCAGAAACAGATGATTTGGTATTCAATTTCCTTCTACATTGTAGAAGACTTATCTATATGATTTGGGAATTTCCAGAACAATTAGATACAGTAAAGAAATTGAGAGAAATAGAAGCCAAAGCTATGGAACATTGGCCAACTGTAAAGTTGGATAAATTGAAAACAAGGAGTAAATAATATGAAAAGAGGAACAAAATTAGAAAAATTTTTCAATATGTTTACCATTATACTAGTTATATTTGGTATAGCATATTTTTCAATCAAAGCCTTTGCAGGTGTTGCTCATGAAAAAGTAAATGAGCAATATATGAGAGATTGTGGATTCGATACTGTGGTAATCAAATTAGAAGATTACATGGTAAATGAAGACATGATTAATTATGTAAGAATCAAAGGCAATTTTCGAAATCACAAATTGCTAAAAACGGAAAAACGAGATGGATATGTAATATTCACTCTTGTTAGAAACTCACACATCCTTAAGTAAATAAAAAAAAAGAGAGGGGAGAAATCCCCTCTTTTTTTTTTACATAAATCTGTATACCGTATTGAATTTAGGTCGAAATTAGATATTATGTATATGAGAAATATTTTAAATAATAAATCCCCATTAATTATTTAAAGTATTTCTGATTTTAAATGGAGGTATAAAGAATGACTTCAAAATTAGATTTCTTTAACAATAAATATTTTGTTAAAGAAGTAAATAATGAACAAATAGTTCTTGTAGAAGTACCTAAAACTTTTATAAGATTCTATTTAAAAGATTCTAAATCATTTGATTTCAAATGGTTAGTTTCTAAATGTTCCTTGATTTATATTAATCTTTGAAGCATTCATTAAACCCCATTCCAAGGTAAATTGTCAAAATAACCTTGGCCTCCACATTATATAAAAAATTTAAAAAGAAAAAAGAGTAAGTTTATGCTTGCTCTTTTTTTTTTCATTATTATGTTATTTTTTTATTCCATAATTATATTTCATTCTTTCTAAGTTACCATTATTGGTATATACACAATCTGCAATTCTAGAATCTATAACTTCTTCCATTTTTAATACTATAGGATTATTTTCTTTTACTAAGAAATAACAACCATTTTCTATCAAATTAGCATTTTTTACAAATAAATTAACTTTAGTATTGAAAGTATAATCATTTGATTCTGCTATTATAAATGCTAAATGATTGTTAAATTTGAAATTCAGAGTATAAGTTTTATCTTGTTCACCTTTAAAATTTATATCCAAATAATTTTTCTCTAATTCAGAAGTATCTTCAAAGTTTATATCGGTAGTGTTATTAGTTAAACCATCTAATTCTATATTCAATAAACCTTTTATTTTTCCTCTAATATTAAAACCATTATTTGCAGGTAATTTTTTGAGTGGTATAGACATTTCATCCATACTATAAAGAAAACTATTTAAATTAATTGAATTAGATTCTATTTTAGAAGCAGAGAATAATACTTTAGTAAAATCTTGGTCTAAATATTCTTTAGTTATTATAGATACTAGAGATAAAGATAATTTACTATTATCTGTTAATGAAATGAAATTAATACTATCTGCTTTTATAACAGCATCATCTATATAAAGTGATTGTTTATTTTCATCAGAAATATTTTTAGTTATAGAAATAGAAAGAGAATTAAATTTTAAATCAGAATTCTTTATATAAATATATGAACCAGAAAATGAAGACTCATTTTTAACATTTAAAGTAGAATTCATTATATTAAATTCATTAATAGTAGTTTTACTATCATCTATTTCAAATTTATTACAAATACCTTTAATATCATTATAATCTACAGTATTTATAACCACATTTCCAACTACTTTGAATAAATCAGTACAACTATTGATTATATTGTTTATAAAATAAAAAGAGTCAAAATCAGATTCTACTATTTTGAATGGGTCTGTGCCTTTAAAAGTACAACCTTGAATAGTTACTTCTCCTAATTCTCCTAATTTAGATAGATGGAATCCATTATTATAACCTTTATCAATTTCATTATTTATATAAGTACAATTACTAATGATTATACTACTACAATTATTAATAACTACCTCAGGGTTTTTCTTATAATTAGAAGTCACATAAAGAGAATCTATATTCAAAAATGATATTCCATCTAATCTTATTAAAGAAAGTTTATCTAACATTTCATGGAAATGGAAAGTTATAACATTTGCTGTATAATAATCAACTATTTTTAATAAGTATTCATTAATTTTACTATTTTGATTATCTTTGCATTTAACAAATACTTTATTAATATCAATAGTATTTTTAGTCCATTGTAATTTACTATTCTTTATTCCACTAAATACTATTCTACAATCAGAAACAAAATTAAAACCTGAAATATTAGCTTTTCCAGTATTTAATATTGATAATTGTGAAATTATTTCAGATTCTTCTTTCTTAAATCTACTACCTACATCACAATTAACTATATTAAAATTATTACATTTTAAAATATTTGTACCAGTAATAGCTATTTTTAAATCTTCAAAATACAAATTTTGTAAATCTTGTATATTTAAATCTTCTAAATTAATTACAGTTCTATTAAAACCATGTATTTCAACACTACCAAATCTTATAAATACTTTATTTATTAAATTTTGTAATATTTCTCCCAATTCTTCAGATTCTACTATTTTCAATATGAAGAAAGTTTCTTTTTTCTTATCTTCTTCTTTAGGAGCAAAATATCTATCGATATCTTCTATCACATTATATAAAGGAGCATCTAAATTGTCATATATTAAAGGTATTTTATTTTCACAAATAGTAGGTAAAACATTGTAATCTACTGCATCAATATTTTCATTTACAACTTCTTCTTTTTTACCTTCTTTTTCTTCATCCTCAGATGGAGTAGCAATTGTTAAAGTTTTATCTACTCTATTTAAAACTACCATAAAACCTTTCAATTTATTTTCAAACTCTGGGTCATCTTCTGTTATTATATTTTGTTCAGAATCTACAAAAAGCTTGAATAATTGATAAGCATCCGATTTAAATACAGTATATTGCATTTATTCATCCTCCTCACTTCGTTGATGATTATGGAAATTATTTATACTTTGTTCATCAAATTCAGTTAATTTTATGTTTCCACTTTCTATTTCATTTCTCATTATTTCATCTAATTGACTTTTGCCATTACTTTTATTAGTATTTAAATTATATTTTTTAGCAAAATCGTTAGAATTTATAGAAGTCATTATTTTCCTCAACATTTCAGTATCTTGGTCAGCTTTTTTATCTTCTATAGTTAATTGATTCATTTTATATGCACCATTGATACCTTCAGCACGAATTTTAGATAATACAGCAGCTAAATCTACTATATTTTTCAATACTCTAAAACCACCAGCTAAATCATCAGCTTTGAATTGAGAAAAGAAAGAATTTACTTGGTCATATAATTCTTCATTTTTTTCTAAATGATATTTAATATTATCTACATTTTTAGGAATTTGTTTTTCCTCTTTTTTCTGTCTTTTCATCATATTTCTCCTTTTACATATACCTTTGTCCCGTTTCAATACAAATTAACACAATGATATATAGAATACCATTTCTATTTATCTGTCTAAATAGAACATGGTTTTTTCTCCTTTTTTTAAATTTGAATAAAGGGAATAAATCTGTCTTTATTCCCTTTTTATGTAAATGTGCAAAAGAGAGGGAAGAGAAATCTTCCTTCTCATTTTTTACCGTTTTATCATAATTAATTAAATAGATATTATTTTAAGGATAAAGGAGATAAAAATGAAAAACTTAATTATAGATGATAATACTTTATATAAACCTGTATCTAAAAGTAATAATTTATTTTATATTGGATATAAAGATGAATATGTATTATCAAATAATGGAAATAGATTTTTAATAGTAAATCAACCTTATCCTATACGAAACAGACTTTTAAGAGTAGAAGATATCGAATCTATAAAAAATGTTGAAAAAGTTGGACTTAAATACGTTTTACACGTTGATACCAATGCAAAGAAAACGAAACGTTATTTAAATAGAATCGATAAATTTGAATTAATAGAAGTAACTGATAATGAAGTATGGGATAATGGTTTGAAATAAGGAGGTAGAAATATGATATTACATTTTATACTAAATGTATTGAGTTTTCTATCGAATGCAGCAATAGTGATATCAAGTTTGTTGATATTAGTATTGCTAGTGAAACATTCTTTTTCATATTTAATGTGGAGAAGGAAGTTTCACAAATAAAAAAAAAAGAGAGGGGAGAAATCCCCTCTTTTTTTTGTTAACCATATCAATTTATCGCCTCATTTAGATATTATAAATATGTACAATATAATTTAAAGGAGGTGGTTTAAATGATTGATACCATCAAAACTAGGATGAGTGTCGAAGATGAAGAATTTGTAGGCATGAAAATACAAATACTTAGAGAACTTCTCGAAGACATGCGTCCTAATTTGAAACCTAAAGATTATTTATTCTTTAGGATTATCATAAACGATATGGAATTTAAGAATTGGCCTCAATTCAATTCTTATTATTCATATGTTTATAATAAAATTTGTGATTCTCATATTAATAACCATTGGGTTATTGTATGAGAATCATGTAATGAGGGGAGAAATCCCCTCTTTTTTTTTAATGTAAAGTATTATTAAGTAAAATATCTATTTTGATTTCATAAGATGGGTCAGGTAGATTACTATTTATATGAAATATATTTTTATCAAACATTTTATTGTGCCAATTCTTTAAACTATCATAAACTATTTTTTCTTTTATTCCATCATTTTTAATAGAATTTTTTATATTATTTATCATAGCTTGTGAATCTAAATTCATACTTTCTATTAAATCTATATTATTTTCGATATTTTGTATTATGGTTTGACATTGAGTACTTTTTCTTTTTCTATTAAAAGATTTATCATATTTTTTACACAATATGATATCAGTCATAGAAAAATTGGAAGAATTGTAAATAGGTTTAGAAAATAATTCTTCAAACTCTGGATATAAATCTGAATATTTTTTTAAACAGATTTCACCTTTTTCATATTGAATTACATTTAGTTTTCCTATAAGATTGTCATACAATACAGCATTCATCAAAGAATCTTTAGTCATACTAAAATAAATATTTTTAAATAATTTCTTATCTTGATTTATAGTTAAAACTATATTTTTCATAAAATTATATAAAGAATTTTTATTATTAGTAATAAAAACTCCAGGTATATATGATATAAAATTTTCTAAAGATTTATATATTTTATCAAAAAATTCTGTATGATTTTCTTCTCTACTAGTATAAAGATAAAATATATTAGGTGCTTTATACTTAGTACAGAAATAATGTCTATAATGTGCTACTATATTTAAAATTGCTGCTGTATATACTGGAGATAATTTTAATTCATATTTATCAGTAAAAATATTATCTTCTATATTATTGAACTCATCTTCATATTCTCCAGTTTTAATTAACTTACCATAAATGAATCTATAAAGACAAGATAAATCAAAAAAGAAAATTACTTTTCTTTGAATTTGTTCTATATCTTTATATTCTTGCATAAAGGTGTTTAAATTAGTATAATTTATTTTCAACGCATGTGACAACTCTACAATTTCGTTTAAGAGTTTCTTTATCATAAACATTTACCCCTCTTTCATAATAATAATTATACAATTCATGGTCTATGTATGGTATATTTTCAATATCGGAGAGATATCTGTTTAAATCTCTATACCTTGCCGTAGCTTTATAATGTAAATGGAATTTTTCTGGATAATAAACATTTTTGAAAAAAATAATAGGAAATATAGCTGCACTCATGAAATAATTCTTATTCCTATAATCATCTGTATAATCGTACAGCATAAAGCTATCATCTACATCATAAATTCTCTGTGCTCTTTGTTTATTTGTAATTAGTTTATGTTTAAGAGCATAATTTATTCTACTATATACTTTTTCAGGGTCTTCATTTCCTAATATTATTAAATCAGATATATTCAATTTAACCGAACTTACATTTTTCCAACCAATTTCAGGTATTACCAACATTTGTACCATTTTAATATATTGTGAAAACAATAATTTTGAATCCTCATAATGGATATGAGTACGAATTGTCCTTTCCATATAAATTTTCCTCATTTTTTTAAGATAAAAACTTATATATTTGTAATAATATATATCTAAATTTAAATGCACAAAGATTATATAAAAGAAAGAAATAGGAGAATTTTATGATGAAGAGGAGAATTTTTAAAATCATAATAGATACTGATGTGGAATCAATAATTAAAATATATGTATTTGCTACTTTAAAAGCTTTTTTCATGTTATCTACACTAATTTTATCATTTATACAATTAATTTTACTTATAAGTAAATTGAATACTATAACTTCTAGTACTGGAATTGTTGTAGGAATAATGATAACTTCTTTATTAACTTTGATAATGAATATTATTCATTCTAAAACAAGAAATAAGTTTTTAGAAAAATTAGATAATGGTGGAGAGGACAAAGATATAAATAAACCGATTATTAAAAAGGATAAATATCGATGCCCTTAAAATTTCATTATTTTAAAAACCCTTTTGGTAAAGGAGTATCTACTGGCTCTGCTTCTACTATAACAGAAGTTTATGCTAAAAGATATTTTGAAGCTATAGAAAAAGATATAGAATATGATATAAGTTTAGATGAAAAAACTGGTGAATACATATTTAAATTTCTTCTACCATCAGAGGAAAATCCAGAATATACTAAGAAATTATTCTACGATGTAGTATTTTCAGTAACTCCAGTTATAAAAGAAATGATTAATACTACTACAACTATAAATGATTACGATATTAGAGTTTTTAGTAATCAAATAGCATTTATTTATTCTTACACACATGCATTGAGAAATCCTAAAATAGATGGTTTAATCAAATGGATGCCTACTAGATTTTATGATAGAGATGCATATAATACTCCTTCTAAAATACGTAATCCTAATGAGGATTTATATTTCGATAAAGGAATATGGTATTGTATGTTTTGTATGAAAAAGAATAGATTAAATGAAAAAAAAATTCTACATTCTGTTCTAACTAAAAGAGTTACTAGACGATATGTATTAGATAATATAATGAGTCAAACTGCTAAAAAAGAACAAAGAGTTTATTATGATAAAAACTTAAAAATTAAGAAAGAAAAAGAAGTAGAACGTGGATATGATAAACAAAAATATGAAGGTATTAGAAATAAAAGAGAATATTTAAAAAATGAAGAAAAGATGAAAGCTCAAATGAAAGCAGAAACTAAGATGAAAAATATGAGAGCTGATATGAAACCTAAAGTTAAAAATCCAGGTAGAAATAAACCTGTTCCTAATCCTTTAGCTGTTAAAAAGAAAAAGAAATAAAAAAGAGAGGGAGAAATCCCTCTCTTTTTTTAATACATATCCAGCCTAAAGCATAATTAGGCACTCCCAATTAATAAAGAAAGAGTGGGAAATATATATCTCGCTCTTTTTTTTTTCATTATTTTGACAATAAAAAAAAAGAAGAGTTGTTACACTCTTCTTTCCCACCAGTCTCTCCAGAGGCAACCGATGTGATACTTATAAAGAAACGGATATAATTCACTGCCTATGAATTATTGAAAATAAAATATGAACTTCTATATACTGTCACAGGAGGTGATAATGATTTATATAAAAGTAATATAACTGGAGAACTTATATCGTCCAAATAATATATAACTATTTAAATTTTCCACTACACATAAGTATATTTTTATAATATTGTTATTATTATATTATTTTGAAGATATTTTTAAAAGGAGAGAGAATATGGCTAAAAAATGTGAATATTTTAAAGCTGTAAGTAAAAACTGTGTTATTCCATTTGCAGAATTGTTTGGGAAAAGTGATTTTGAAAAATATAAATTTTTCAAGATGGTATTAGTAAGTAAAAAGATATTTAGTAGATTGATAGGAAGTATTTGTGTAGTAAATAATGATGTATTAAACTTTGATACTCAAGTAGGAAATGAATTCATTTATAAATATTTGACGATAAAGAAAGATTTAGATGAAAATAAATATTTTGGTAAAAAAGATTTATTTGTAACTAACTTGTTACGAGAATTATTTTCAGTAGAAATGTTAGATATGATTAAAAGATATGTAGATTCTAAATATGCTACTAAAATAAATCCAGAATATGAATTAAACAAAGAAAAGAAATATGAAGAAGCACCAATGTTTCTTGAAAGGCATTATAAAATAATTTATAGAAGTTCTATAATGACTAATCTTATAATTCCTTTAGCTATACAATTTATACAACAAAATCCACAAGAAAACATGGATGTATCTTTATTCTTAATGGATATAATAGTAATTATATTTAAGTATGCAGAAGTTGGTGAGAATATAGATATCTATCACAAATTATATAGATTAGTAGAAAAGAAAGTTAATGCTAGGATGAATACTGATAATTTTGGATTAAAATTGCAAGAAATCTATGGTGTAACTCGTGGTAGTATAATAGATGATATAATAGTTAAATTATTGACTACTATAATTCCAAAATTAAAATTCGATGGTGATATAATTATTTTAATGGATGTAGTAATTCGTTGTCACCTCGATGTATATATATTACGAGGAAAATTTAATTATACAGCTCATCCCATAGCAGAAGATATGGATGGGACAGCCAATGGAGAAGATGGTTTAAATGAATCAGAAATGTTTGAAGCATATAATAATAAAAAAGATGAAAAAATTTCTTTATTAAGAGATATACTTCCTCATTTTGCTGTTAGAGATATAGAAAGAATATATAAAATAGAATATATACCTGGTGAAACAGAGTATTATATGTTAAATATGGAAAAGAATCCATTACAAGAAATATTATTATCTCAAGTGTTTTCTAAAGATTTTGGTGGAACAGATAATATGTATGGTGCTAGTAGACAAGAATTTTTTAAGTTATGTTTAATATTAGCTAAAAGAATGAGAAGATTTGATATAAATCTGTTAGCCGATTATGTAACTGCTAAGAAATCAAATACTATTCTTACTAGATATCAATATAGAAATATCCATAAAAAGTTACAAGCTCATCCAGATTATGAATTAGTATTAAAGAAATATTCTGCTGTAGGAAATTTATTTGTAAATAAAATTTCTAATAGGTTGGATAAAAATCCTATGATGGAAAATCTTATTTTAATACTCAATAACAATTATACTAAAAATACTTATTTAGCAGCAGATAATGGTTCTCCATTAGATAAAAATGAAGATTTAATAATAGATGAAATGCTTAAAATGTATAATTTATTGATTTATTAGATTTAATATTATTAAAATAGAGAGAATTTAATAATTGGAGATATTTAATGCAAATAATGTTAGAGAATCCTGGTTATAGAAACAAATTAACCAAGATTATTACAGAAAAAGAAACAGCTCATTTAAAGCGTTTCATATTTATAGAAACTCAATTTAATGATATAAATAATATGAGTGCAACTATAATAAATATGACTAGGAGAATTAAAGTATCTCCTTTTTATATAGATAAAAAAGAAGAAGAATCTAATATAACTGTATATATGGGAAAATATTTACCTGCTTCTGATGGTGGCAAAATAACCAAAGGTGATGTAATAGATATTTCAGAAGTCCATTATAATAATTCTTATATAGACCCAGTGAGTAGAAAGAATCATGAAACTTATCTATCATATGATTATTCGCCATATACAGAACCTATGAGATTAGCACCAAAAAATGTATATAATACTTTTGGTGTACCTATAGAAACTCCATTTCCTCAATTCTTTACTAAAGAAGACCAGAAAAAAAATTGGAGCAATGACCAAGATTTTGGTACTTATTTAAATCAAAATGGTGTATATAGAGTTAGATTATTAGATTTATTAGATGAAGGATTAACAAGTGTGTCTAGAATTAATTTTGATTCATCATCATTTGATAAACTATTAAATACTAGGTATAACCCATTTGATGGTATTAGAGGTGATGAAGTACAAAACTTATATTCAGTAGTTTCTATGTGTAAATATTTATTAGAAGTATCAGGATTTAGAAAAGGTATTGTAATATTTGATACTGCTAGAGGGTTTAATGTAGATATAAATTCATTAGAAATGTTTATGGAACATGTAGACCCTTTAGAAATACAAATGTGTTTTAATAACTTAATGAATGGTATGTCTGATATATTTGAATATTATTTCTTAACTCATTTTAAGAGTAGAGAAATATATAATAGTGATTTTGTATTATATATGTATTTTGCACCTTATACAAATACAATTCGTATATTATTGAATAATGAAACTGGTTCTTTAGCAATTCCGTTATCAACATTGACTGAAGAAATCAGTAGTAGTAAAAACAATTTTTAATAGAGAGGATAGAGAGAATGCAAGTAATGGCTTGGCAAGCTATGTGGAATCGTTCTTTTAATAATGTAGAACAAGCTATATTAGATTCCAATATAATTGATTGCTATAGGCAAATTTATATCTTTGTAGATAAAAATGAATTAGATACCTATGGCGATGTAAAAACTGCAAAAGCTATATTACTCAATCACAGTATGACCAAAACCAATACATTAGATAGATGTGATTTTAGAAATCCTAATAATACAATTCTATTATTAAACATGTATGGTTTTGATGTCATATTTGAAAATGGCATTAGAGATATGAATGCTGCACAATTTTTATTAACAAATGCTCATAGTAGTAGTACTACTAATGTATGGGATTTAGAACCAAGAGCAATGAGATTAGGAAATAGTACTTATACTCAAAATGCTATGAATGATGATAATATAGCTAATTTCTTTGAAGATGTTGAATATAACAATTGTTTAATACCAGAACCACTTTATTATAGTATAAATCATATGGATAGGATAACTAAGGATTATCATGCATTGAATGCTTATAGAAGTATTTATTGTTATAGAGGTAGTGATTTAGTTGATAAGAGAACTAGGATAAGAGTTTATGATAAAGCTAAATGGATAACTATGTATAAAGAAAAGTTATCAGAATTGAATGAATATAGAGATGAAGTATATCAAAATAATATGGATATCACTGAATTATCTGATGGTTTATTTACTTTAAGTGCTAATAGTATGATAAGTGGTTTAATGTATGGATATGATAGCAATGATGGATTTGTTAAAATAGCATATGATGAACTTTTACCAGTTCATGTACCATTTCATCAAATGCAAATAAAGAATAAAGTAGAATCAGAAATTAAAATGATTTCTAATTCATTATATGATATTTGTAAAAATATAGAAAATGTTTTTGGTAATATACAAGTATTTATTAGTCCTGGTAAATGTGGAGATAGAACTAAAATGAATTTTAGAGATTATTTACCAAATAATCAACCGGTATTAATAGGTTCTGTAAATGTAGATAAAGATACTTCTTTATCAAACAATATTTCAGAAACTGTATATGATATCACAAATGCAGGAGAAGGAGAAGTATATGGCTAGATTTGTAGATGTATATGAATTTAATGATGATATGGAAAAATTAGAAAATGCTGATAATTTAATTAAAATTGTAGAAGTAGATGATGATAATTTTACCAAATATCATCAAATAGATAAAGAAATAGATTTAGCAGATTATATAGTAAAAGGTGAAGAAAAACAAGAAACTAAGAAACGAGATTCTAATGTAGTTGATGCAGAATATGAAATAGTAGATGATGGTGAAAGAGAAGATGGACAATTCGCTGATTTAAAATTTGATTCAGAATATAACGAAGGTTTAGAAGATATAGTAGATGCAGAAACTATAGATGCTTTAAAAAATGAATGTGGCATTTAATTATATAAAAAAAGAGAGTCTAATAAACTCTCTTTTTTTCTTTAAGGAGAAATAATATGGGAGAAATAAATAAAACTGGATATTTAAGGATGCTAGATGATGCATCTGAAGATATAGGAGAAATGAAATCAAATAATGAAGGAGAAATCATGGAATTAAGATATGATAATACTTTAAGAGATGAATTGATGAATGAAGGAGAAGTCTTACCACAAAGTGAAATAGATGCTTTATTAA
>ERZ808246.15-NODE-15-length-153257-cov-7.865230_pt1 | contig 153257 bp, 257 predicted proteins | sample MGYA00521083_ERZ808246 | MGnify/ENA primary metagenome ERZ808246 (study PRJEB31516, sample SAMN03275577) | gut metagenome | biome: mammalia-associated habitat; material: feces | host: Papio cynocephalus | place: Kenya | collected 2012-07-07 ... | reverse complement strand
GAACTGAGGACGGTACTTGTTGCCGAACGGAGTGTGACGGCCACCCTCTTCCTTCTTAAGCACATAGATAGAAGCCTTGAAGTGCTTGTGAGGCTTGATCTGACCCGGATGGCAGAGCACCATACCGCGCTTGATCTCGTTCTTGTCGATACCACGGAGCAGCAGACCAACGTTGTCGCCAGCTTCACCCTCGTCAAGAATCTTGCGGAACATCTCAACGCCGGTAACCACCGACTTCATGTCGGCACCAAGACCCATGATTTGAACCTCGTCGCCCACCTTAACCTTACCAGTCTCGATACGACCAGTGGCAACAGTACCACGGCCAGTGATTGAGAACACGTCCTCGATAGGCATCAGGAACGGTTTGTCGATATCGCGCGGAGGCAGAGGAATCCATTCGTCAACAGCCTTCATCAGCTCAAGAACGCTCTCCACCCACTTGGGCTCGCCATTGAGGGCACCCAGTGCAGAACCCTTGATGATAGGAGTGTTCTCGCCATCGTAGTCGTACTCAGAGAGGAGGTCGCGAACGTCCATCTCAACGAGCTCGATCATCTCATCGTCAACATCGGGAGAGTCGCACTTGTTCAGGAACACAACCAGACGGGGAACGTTCACCTGACGGGCGAGAAGGATGTGCTCGCGAGTCTGGGGCATAACGCCGTCGGTAGCTGCGATAACCACGATTGCACCGTCCATCTGAGCAGCACCAGTTACCATGTTCTTCACATAGTCGGCGTGTCCAGGGCAGTCAACGTGAGCATAGTGGCGGTTAGCAGTCTCATACTCAACGTGTGAAGTATTGATTGTGATACCACGCTCTTTCTCCTCGGGAGCGTTGTCGATAGAGTCGAACGAACGCACGCCCTCAGACGAGAAACCCTGCTCGGCAAGCACCTTAGTGATAGCGGCAGTCAGGGTAGTTTTACCGTGGTCTACGTGACCAATAGTACCGATGTTAACATGCGGCTTTGATCTTACGAATTTCTCTTTTGCCATAACTTAGTTATTTTTTGATTAAATGATTAACTCTTCAAGTTGTAATCACGCATATACTCCGCCCACCAAGGCCAATAAATTTGTTCTTGAGAGGCGAAGCCTGCATTTGATTAGTTGAGCCGATGGCGGGATTTGAACCCGCGACCTCTTCCTTACCAAGGAAGTGCTCTACCCCTGAGCTACATAGGCAATATTTCTTTTTTTAGAGCGGAAGACGAGGCTCAAACTCGCGACCCTCAGCTTGGAAGGCTGATGCTCTATCAACTGAGCTACTTCCGCATATTATTCCTACTAATTACTAGTAAGAATAATAATAAAACAACAATCAAAATGGAAAACAAAAAGTACTCTTGTTGGGAATTGAACCCAAATTTCCAGAATGAAAATCTGACGAGCTAACCATTACTCCACAAGAGCTAAAATTAAAAGTTTTTTACTGAAACTTTTAAGAAAACAGAATATTAAATTAGTGAACTGCTGATGCAGAATCTACAGCAAGAGAATCAATCATTGTAGAATCTACATTAGCTGTATCAACAATCGTAGTATCTTTAACCGTATTTGCTTTATTAGTATTACCACAAGATACCATAAATAAACTAGCGGCAATTACCGCAAAAAATATTTTTTTCATAGTTTTTTAAAAATTTAATTTATTATTTTTAATATTAAAAAAATTAATTCTAATAACAAATTTATTATAATTAATGTAATTTTACAAATCTTTAATTAAAGATATTTTTCTATTTCGGGAATAAAAACTCCGTCTATTATTTTATAAATATTAAATTTAGATTCCATAGAAAGTATTATTGGACCTTTATCTGAAAATTCACATTCTTCATAAGTTTGATTATAAGCATTAAATAATGCATTATCTTTATAAAGAATATAATTATTTTCCACCTTATCTATCTCATCATTATATTTATGAGTTTCATCTAATATTATATAGAATTTCTCATTGATTGTTATTGAATTCATTTATCTATAGGAATAATTATTGTAAATATATAAGATTCTAAATCTTTATTATATCTAAGTTTATAATATCTTCTTAAATAGTTTTCAAAAGAAGGTTTAAACCTATTTAGCATATCATATCTCTTTTTAGAAATAGGTTTATATCCTACTATTTGCGTTATAATAGATAAAATATCATTCTTCACATTCGCATAGTTATCATTATCTGTTTTAATAAGAAATACCTTTTCTTGTATATTTGCAATAGAATTTACTACACATTTAATTTCATAAAAAGAATTTTCAATAGTATATTTCATAATTAAAAAAATAAAGGGCATACTAAAAAGTATGCCCATAATTTATTTAACAACTAAATTATCGTTTTCAAACTTGTATTCATAATATTGATTTACAGTAACTAAAACACCATTTTCACTATAACCTACGATATTAAAACAAGGTTTATAGCTATCTTTTACTAATACTTCAAAAACTGTATTGGGTCTGCATAATGCATTAAATACCTTTTTAGCTTTAAAAGTTTCATCAATTGCAGGTGCTATCTCTTTAATAAAATCTCTAGATACTGTATCAATATTTTCAAGTTTTTTAATTACAGTATATCTAAAGTTTTTATTTAATGATTCCTTTAATAAATAAAGAATATCATCGTCTTTTACATATAAAAACTCAATATATGTATTATTAACTCTTACTTTATTTTCAAATTTTATTTTTAATATTTTCATTTTACTAATTTTTTATTCATAACAACAAATATCAGGATCGTCTACATAAACAACCCCATCTTCTATATAAAAATAGAAATCTTCTGGGTGTAAATCATCTATTTCAAATGTAGGATTATAAAATTCTCCATTAGAAATAGTAAACTTAATTTGCCTTTTATGAGCAAATGGTTCATAATGATTTCCAAATATGCGATTGTACTGCATATAACCATAAGAAAGAACTACTACTTCTGTGTAGTTTTTTAAAACTTCTTCTAAATCTATATAATGTTTCATAATTTTAAATTAAAAAAAGGAATCCAACTAATTAAATATATTTTACCAAGAAGCGTATCGACATAACCCAGAGTTATATAGGTCTGTCAAAAACTCTTTGGCTTTTGCTTCGTCTTCTGCTGTTTTATAAGTTATTGGCCATTCCCAGCAACCAAAGAAAGCAGATATTCTTGGTTCTGGCTTCACATTAAGAAGCTTACAAATAGCTTCATAATGATTTTGTTGACGACCCATACCTGTACAAGGGTCGCAATCAATTTCAATTGTTGATGTTCTGGGATACTTTTTCATCTTGATTTTTTAATTAATAATCTTGTTAACTTTCCATCTGTATTTATAGAGGCTTTGGACTCTTTATCTTATAAAGATAAGCTACATTAAAAGCAGTGTTATGTTATTTCACAATAACATAACACTTTTTAATTCACGAAAAATTATAAAATTCTCTAACCATATATTATTTCTCAATAACATAATATTTTAGAAAACAAAAATAATTAACATCCTTAACGCATCTGTGTTCTAAGTGGGACTCGAACCCACAACTTACACTTTAGAAGAGTGTTACTCTATCCAATTGAGTTATTAGAACAAATATTAATACTATCTATCACAGACCGTATTAACAAACTATTGCAACGAAAATATTTATCATATAATGTTTAAGGCGGCTCCTAAGAAGTACATGCTAGCAGTCATTACTACAATTCCAAATACCATTAATAGAAGCTGCCCAATATATTTAATCGTTTTCATTTTTATTAACTTTTTTAAATTGGGCATAAGTATGATTATATACTTTGTCTCCAATTTTGATTTTACAATAGGAACAATTTACTTCTATGATTATTCCTTTTTTATTTAAATCATCTTTATGTGTCCTAATGATAATTACTTCATCACCAGGACTATATAGTTTGTAATTCTTCATTTTAATAAAACATGTAAAAGTCCTACTAAAATAAATACTATACAATAAGATATACACAACCAGTATATGGTTGTGATGTGTTTGCTTAGAAAATTATATAATTTCATATGTTTTATTTTATATATGACAAACTATTTATTCCTAAATGCGTTTAGCAATCTACATAACATAAGAATGTATATGTAAATTTGAACCCCTTGGGGTCTTTTGCATATAATTTATCTGCTTCTTTACCATCGTTGTTCATACGCCAATCAAAGATTGTATTGCATATGTCACAATCTTGGATATTATTATTATGTATTTCTGCTTTAGAGATATATCCATCTTTGGCCTTCATAAAGTCATGAAGATACATCGATAGACATGGATAATCTTTAAGTATGTTCATAACATTTACCGGATTTCCATTGTTGTTGAACTCAATTTTCACCTTTATTAATGCGTTCATAATTCTTGTTTTATAAGTTTTAATAATCTTGTTAACTTTTCCTCTGCATTTTATAGAGACTTGGAACTCTTATCATTTTAATGATAGTAGCATTAAAAGCAAAAGAGTACTATTATCACAATAGCACTCTTTTTTTTTATCAATCACAATAACTATTGACTAATTAATTATTTCACAATAATTATATAGTCTTACTACACATTGTACCACCAGTGGGACTTGAACCCACACGGTCGCAATGACCAAGGGATTTTAAGTCCCTCGTGTCTACCGATTCCACCATGGTGGCATAAATTGTGGGATATATAGGAATCGAACCTATAATAAATGACCCATCTATCCCTAAGTTGAATTTTGCTCAATAATTCAACTTACCACTATATTTTTGAGTTATATAGAAACTCCAATATTTTTCTTGTTGAAAATATCAAAAAGTCACCACTTTATAGATTAGTGGTAACTGAGCAATAATAAATATACTATTTATTCCTTTTAAAACAAAGAGAATTAACATTCTTTATATATTTTGTAACCTCTTTGTTTTAGGTACTCAATACATAATTTATCAGTCAGAACTATATTTGGTTCTTGTTTCTGACTTTTATTGTATTGATAAACCAGAGCACGATAGGCATTATACACCTTTTCGAGCTCTTTGTAGTAGGTAGGCTTTACATCAGTAAAACTGAATATCCTACCTGTACGACTTACGATCCCCGATTTAATAAAAGCAAAGTACATTGTACCGCCTTTTGGGAACCCACATTTATCAAGGATTTCAATTATAGTCTGACGACTAAATTGATTTCCTTTTAGAATTAGCACCTGCTTAAGAGTATTAAAAACAGGTGCTATATTTTTTGCATTAAACATGCTTAGTACGTTATTATAGGTCTACTATGCTATTTAATGCTTCTGACAACTCCTCCATAATTATTGGAGAGTTGCCTTGGCGCCCTCTAAAGGCAGAAAGAATAATCTCTCTTTGCTTTTTGGGGCAATTAATATCGCAGATGCGATACAACTTATCAAGTTGTACGGTTACTGCGATAATGTCTTTGCCTATTTTAACACTCACATTTTTTACGATAGAATTTTTTCCTATCATATGGGTACCCCACTATCAAGGATTCAAAATTAGATAGTGATTTAAATTAAGGTTACTTTCCACCAGCAATGTCATCATAGTTTTAACCACGGAAATCTATCGAAATCCGAACTAGAAAAGGGTTCGTGTTTTACGCCTAAACCTTCTTCAAAGAAATTAGGAAAACTGGCGTCCTCAACAACTTGGAAATACTGAAATTTTAAAGTTATACTTTAAAACCAATATCTTTTATATTGAGTTTTTAATGAAAAGGTATAATATAGTTGATAATAAATTATCCTTCTAACTCAAGATAATTAAAACTATATTATACCGTAGGTGTTATAGTTAGATAACACCTACTATAAAATATAATAGTCTTTCCTATTAGCCAAATGCTTCTGTTGCCAAGGTGCATTAACCTCCGATTCTTAGTCAACAAAGCCAGGCACGCTTACTATAAAGCCATCCTTGCGAACACAATCTGGATGGCCTGTAGCAGGTGCTACAAGGTCTTTACGACCCTGAGCCTTCCCTGCTGCAAGCACAAGTGCGCTAACTATATAACGCACGTTGTCTTGTGGTGCAGGCAGGCCTGTAAGGTCGCCAAACACTTGGTGGCATACACCATTCTCATCAAAGGATGAGAATGATGCTGCCACTCTGGCTATACCCTGAGATTGGTAAGCCACACCACTATTCAGGGTTATAGTGTGTGGCGTAAAGTTTTTAAATATTGTCATAATAAAAGTTTTTGATTGTTTATAAAAAATTGTAGGCAGTTTTACAACTTACCTAGGTTGTACTGTATTTAATCAGGATTAAAGTACTCTCCGAAGAAGAGTTTACTCTCCTCTTCATATATAGCACTGCAGTATTTTCTGTCAGCGAAACATTTCACTGTTTCGCCCAGGAACACTACATAATACGTGTTACAGCCTATTATATACTTGTAGGCTGTAACACTACCATATATTTCTGGGATCCCAGTTTCATTTGGATCCCATGTGTAGATTATACTCCCTCTTTCGGGAGCTATTTCATTTTGAGACAGCAGTATGATAGCTGCTATCTCGTTTAGTTTTTTATTCAATAGAACAGTAAGCACTAAGTTTGATGAGAATTTTATTCCCATTTTAATAAGCCCTACCCACCTAAAGTAACTTGTTATAGGTTTTGGAGCTGTTAATCACGCTAACACTCAATATTTAGGCAGCTGAGTCTCGCGAACTTTGAGAGCTGCATCTTCTACTACTATTATTCATAGAAGGCTACTTACTTAAGGTAGACTAGCATTTTAGTTAAAAACCCCTATACCACGTTAAGGTATGCTTTATAATAGGGGATTTTATTAATCGTTTTAGACGATTAAAAGGAATTTCAACCTTTGGAGGAAATGTTGTAAAGCTAAAATATACTACTTACAAAATTTTTATAAATTTTTGGTTTATAAAATGTTATAGTATATAATAACCTTACAACATTAAAAAAAAGGAGAACGACTTTCGCCGTTCTCCGGGAGGTTAGGCCTCAGGCGTCTTCTCACCCTCAGACTTGTCCTCAGACTTGCCCTCCGTCTTCTCTACCTGTTTCCACAGATAGAAAGTCTGAGAAAATCTTCCGAAATCCTCGACTTTGTCGAGGACCTCGAAAGTTTCTCCTGCTAACCCTCCTAAAAGGGCCAGCAGTTCTGCCCCAGAATGAGGCATTTCCGTAGCAGAAGCCACGGTGTCGGCACTAAACACCTTCATGGGGTCAGGAGCCCCAAGAAAGGTGTTTATGGATAGCCTACGACCCCCCACGCAGCATAGAGCCACGTAGGGGGTATCGTTGAACAGTGCCTCCACATATTCACCCGTAAGGGTGATTGTGTCGGTAATGTCCAGCTCTGCTACCCGAGCTCTGTTCAGACGCTCCTTAAGAGCGTCTTTTTGCTCACTGGTGAGCTTTGCACCAGCGAGTTTGCGGCCAGCCACTGGCTGACCGTTTTTGGTTTTTAATGTACTCATATAAATTTTGAATTTAATACCTACCATGGTAGGGGGACTGGAGGGGTAGTATACCCACTACCCTATAATATACAAAATTTTTATTTTTCACATAAAAAATTTTATTTTCTATATATTAGCCCCTAAATATTTAGGGTAGGGGGTATTTATATTAGGGTAGGGGGTACTAAATTCGGAGCCCATATATAAAAATTTTATTTTAAAATCAGTTCTAGTTGATTTTTACTGAAGAGAGTTTTTCTAATTAAGTATAGTTATATAAGTATAGTAAGTATAGTTAGTTGGTAACTGGTAGTTTAATCTTGGTAGCAGGTAGTCTCTATATTAACCTAGGTAGTTAATCTTGGTAGCAGGTAGTCCTTGTTAAAAATATATAATTTACTTTGGTATTTACTATAAAAATTATATATTTATACCATAATTAAAATTTAATAAAAATGGAAAATAATCAATTTGTAATTTATCCTCATCCATCAAACGATGAAATTCAACCAGACTTAGACCCAAAAGATAAATTAATATATGTTGCTATTAGAAGATATATGAATAAGCAAACAATGGAAGCATATCCAAGTTATGCAAAAATTACTAAAGATACAGGAGCGGCTGCTAAGACTATTAAGAAGTGCGTAGATAATTTAGTAAAAGAAGATTATTTACAAACTAGACGAGAGGGTCGTAAGTTAATATATAAGTTTAATAATAAGAAACAATTTGAACCTTATAGTTATGACTTCTTAGATAAACCAGAATTAACATTTACCGAGAAATCTTATATAATAGCTACTCAACAATATATGTTTAAAGACAATAATGAAGGAAAAATAGAGTACACGAATAAAGAATTATCTTCTTTAATTAGAATGCCGGAAGCAACAATAAGTAAGTGTAATAGAGCTTTAGAAAAGAAAGGATATTTAGAAGGAGCTTCAGAATTTACTAAGAAATTTCAATTAAGAGAATTAGATCAATTATTTGTGTGGAAGTTCAAAGAACAAGATGAAAAAATAAAACAAAATACAGATGACATTGAACTACTTAAGAAAGAGATAGCTCAGTTAAAGTTAGAAAATCAAGCTCTAAGAAATCGTAAAATCAATAATCAGTATATGGTATAATTTTCAATTTTAAAAATTTCTGAGTTCGTGAAGTATTTAAGTACAGTTACAAGTATAGTATTTAAGTATAGTTAGTTGCAATCAGTATTCCTACAATTAACTCTATTATAAAGAGATTAGAAGATGCTAACTTTATAGAAGTTAGAAAAAGGCAGAATTTAAAATTTAAAATATTTTAACATTTTATATATTTGATAAATAGATTTGATGTGTTATATTTACAACATCAAAAATTAAAAATATATGGAAAACTTAGAAGAATTAAAACAACTATTTAAAGATTATGGATTTGATGTATAGATTACATCTGATGGTAATTCAATCCAAGCTGAATATAATTCAGTAAAGAATAAAATTAAAGATTTTAAAAAGAGTTTAGAACTATTAGATGATTGTTTATTCTTAGATGCTACAGAAGATTTAGAATCTACTTATCAAGTTGACTTGAAAGAATTTGATGATCTTCTTAATAAGAAAGAGCTTACTGATGAAGAAACTGATAGAGTTCTTAATCTTATTAATTTTACTAAGAATATAATTAAAAAACATATTACGGATAAGATTAAAGATTTGATTTATTTGAAAGATCAATTCTAATTATATTAAATTGGGGTATGTTTGTAATGGTTAGCAAGGTGGTCAAGAGGCCCACTATTATAGTAATATAATAGCTGTAGGGAGCAAAATCGGTAAAAGCTGTGATGCCAATGCCGAGTTAACTTTTTGAATTGCGAAAGGTCAAAAAGTAATGTAACGCATAGTAATTGAATAAATATAATATTACCACGAGTGTTCCCAATCCAATATTTTGGATTAAAACGTATGCTGAACTACAATTAATAAGAAGTTGTAGAAGTAAAGAATAAAAAATCTTTACAGAACAATTAGCTCTAAAACCATAAGTGAGAGTTCAAGTCTCTCTACCCCGACTATGAGACTTAAATTTGAATATAATGGTATAGAATATTATCCCAAAAATCCAGATAAAAAATTACAACAATTAGGTATTACTTGGGACGATGTTCGTATCATTGACGAAACTAAAAAAGAAATTAAAGAATCTATAAGTATTCGTAATGATTTATTCTACTTTATTAATAATAAAGGAGAATCTATTACCTCTGTTTACAATAAGATTCCAGAAGGCTATACGCCAATAACATTAGATGAATTACAAAGAAAGTGGGTTACTAATCGAATGAATAAATCTTTAAAAGATTTAAATGAAGTATGGAATATGATTAAGGATTATAAGTTAGAAAACTCACAAGAAGTTTTAGACTGGTTAGATAACCTAAATGAAATATCTGTTCGTAATTAAATTAAAAAAAGGAGAGCATCTTAATTGATGTTCTCCTTTTTCGTTTTTTCTCCTACTCGATTATTTATTCTAGCTATTAGCAATTTCTCCTTTAATTGCTCCAGCCTACGCACCTTGTGCAGCCTAATTAGTTAAATTCTATCTGAGCTACTCAAGCATATTTGAATATACTTGTTGTTCCCCTCTTTTTAAATTTAGCCATTTATTATAGAAATGCCACATCATATCTTCATTCTACTTTGATTTAGCTTGAAGTTGATTTTTTCTATCTCGTGCAAACATTGCTGGAGTATATTTACTAGGATAAGTATTTCTAAATGGAAATAGTCTACTTATTATCTATTCTACATTTTCTGGAATAGATGTATTACGATTATACGCATCTGAATCTCCAATATCCTACCATACGGGTACTTCTATACGGCCTTCTGTAGTAGGAATCTATTTAAACTTAAAATTATTAGCAATATCACCAGTATTTACTCCAATACCATCTGATTCAGGATTAAGGTTTCCTGCACCGTAGAATCGTTGTGGGCTAGTTCTATCATAAGAATAAGACTCCCCCTTTAAACCACGTACCCCTAAGATGTCTAATATTTGATTATATTTTTCTGCTCTTTCTTTATTAGGAAGTCGTGTAGTGTAGTTTCCAATTATTTCTAACATATCATATAGGGGAGTGCCCTCCTATATATCTAAATTAGTTATTTTATTAATGGCATCTGCCTATGCTTTAGTAACTTCCCCAAAAGACCACATATTACGTGAAACTAGATTAACTGCGTCCTAAGCAGGCATGTTTTCATATAATCCTTTTATTCTAGGCTAAAGTAGTCCAGAAACATCTCGTGGGTGGCCTGACCACCCAAATACAGTAGTATTTAATCCTTCTCCTGATAATGTACCCCCACCTGCAACAGGATTCCATTGTGTTAAATTTCGTATTACCTACTGAGGTGTTCCACCAAGCTGTCCCTAATCTCCAGCATTAACTGCTCTAAATAAAGTGTTGTCTGCCAGATACCAATAATCTAACGCATTCTACATTTTATCTGGCTAAGTACTTAATTCTTTAGCGATTATATCAGAATACCCAATAGATTCTAATAATGCTTGATTTTCCTCTGGGGTTCCAAATTTTAATTTAGGTAATAATTTGCCATTCTTTCCTAGTTCTTTACGAGCTATGTTTTGTAATACTTCATGAACGGTCTATGGCTAATTACCTAATAAATATTGTAATGGTCTATACTAATGTTTGTTTTTACTCTCATTTGAATCCCAATAAATCTCAAACGAATCCTGTATAGTTTTCTTTAAAGCGTTATACTTAGACATTAACTATTCTTCAGTCATAGGATTACCATTAATATCTAATATTTTAACAGGGTACTAAGCATAATTTTCTCTATTTGGGTTAGTAACCATATTCATAGCCTATTTATGATATTCATCTGGAAATAACTATACATATAATTCAGTAGCTCTTTCATTGCCAATTCCTGTTTTAGGATTTATTTTAATAACATTTAAATCTATATCACCTAGTGTAGGGTGCTAATATAAATAAGTTTCCCCTTTTATTTTAGGAACTACTCCTTTTGGCAACATACTAAACGGAATAACACCATCTATATCGTGCGGCATTCCAGCCATAGCCTACTCAGCAACACCAACAGAAGAACCCCAAGGTTTAAATCCCGGAATATCTTTAGCTGCTTGCTATAATTTAGCCGTCCATTCAGAAGCTATCTTTGGATCTATTTTAAAATCCCTAAGATCGTTTTTAATTTGTACATCTATACCTGAAGCCCAAGGAAGTAGACTATATATCTCCCCATTATTTTCTAAATATAAACTTTTATCTTTTGGTGTAAACCCTGCTTTTATTAATTGCTGTTCATATTGTTTTTGTACTTCAGGATCTAAACCAAATCTTACATAATCCCAAGCTTTTTCCCATAGTGGATTCTTTCTTAGCTCAACTATTTCTCCTGTAATTGGGTCAAACTTAACTGATGTATCATGCAATATCGGAAGAGATTTTCTTTCTGGAGCTATAGGCTCCAAATATACAATCTTAGCACGCTACGGAGGGGCGCCTGCTCTGCGATGTCTAACCCTGCGTGGACGGCGTCCTATTGAATCCGTATACATAGCTCCTGGAATTCTTCTAAAAAACTAATTATAAGGTTCGTCAGGAATACTGTATAATTCCTATGCTAAACGATTTTGATTATATGCAGTTACTCCAAATTTCTAATTTGTATTATAAGCAAAATCAATATTTTTCTAATATCTTTCTTTTATATTCTAAGGAGTTAGCTTTAATACCTAGTTTTTAACATTATCCCAAGAAAAATGATTTCGTACATAAGGAGTAAATACTTGTTTTGCCCCATAGTCAGTTAGAGCACCTACTGCACCTCCTACTGCCCCTCCTATTAAACTACCTGCATTTGCAAATTCTCCAATTTCAGGACTTATCTAAGGCAAATAATGTCCTCCTGGCAATCTAGTGTTAGTTAAATTATTATTCCATGCATTAGATACATATTCACCAATACTAGTATTTTTATCTACTAATGCACGGTGGGCAGCATTAGCTAATTCACCTCCAGCAATACCACCAATCAAACCACCTACTGTTACTAATGGTGCGCCTACTACACTAGCAGCGGCTGCTGCATTTTCTCCTACAAATTTAGCCCATTCACTAGAATCTGATGCTTTATTTACTTGTTTATCTTTTTCATATAAATCTAGATAATGTTTAATATTAGCTTCTGTAGGAATAAATTTAGTTCCTTTATAATTACCAGACATTATCTAGGCTCTTATCTACTAATCTTCTATTTTAGGAGCAACTGCAGTTACTGTTACCTATGGAAGTTGGGTGATATTACCAGAAGTATTAGTAACAAGCTACTAATTTGGAGAATTGGTTGTAATTCTATATCCATGTATCGGATAATGCTATACATACCATTCAGAAGCCTCGTTACCATTTTGAAATACAGGTGATTTACCACCGTTTGGCAGATTAAACTATATCGGTCCAGATTTATTTACTAATTTAGTCATTTGTTTTTTTTTGTAAAATACTTATCTATGTCTTATAGACACACTAGAAGCATTTCCCCAATACCCATTACAGCACCTAATCCTGCATTTCTTAAATAGGGCTACATAGCATTATATGCTGCTCTAGATTCAGTTACTATATAATTATTCCTAAGAGCCTAGGTGCCCGCAACAAAATTAGCTTTAAGAGCATTATTTAACTACTGTTGAGTAGCTCGTAAATATGTTTGCTATCATGGCCACATTCTAATAGGAACTCCAAGCTTAGCTGTTCTATCATATCTGGCCGCGGCATCTGCTACAGCTTCTGCGGTTCTTGCCATTCTTGCATTCTTAATAGCCTATGTTGCACGTGCCGCCTTAACCGCTTTATTCGCAGCGTTAGCAGCTACAGCCCCTTTAAGTAACCCACCTGCACCTACAATTAAACCAGCATCACCAACAGTACTAAGAGCGGCACTACCAAGATTTGACCAACTCGGTTCATCATACAAGTCTTTATAAGATTTAAGAGTTCCATATATTGGAATCATATAAGAGGCTGCTTCGGCTACATTACCTCCATTCTAAAATTTAGAACTTTAATTATTTCTATTTATTATAAAATATTCCAGTAACACTATCTATACCAAGTAAAGCGCATATTACATAGATAAAGGGTTCTACTATATTAGGAGCTTGTATCTATTTAATAGTACAGTATATTAATATAAAGGACACCATTAAGAATCCAAATACGCCACACAATCTTTTAGAAGATATACCAGAATGTGAAGTTAATATTAATTTAATATATTCTTTTATTGATTTCATCTTTAATATTTTACTAATTAACCAGTTATTGTCCCACCTTTTTGCATATAATATACAAACGGCTATAAAAATCTAATAATACCTCTATCGTCTATAAAAGCTGAATTAGGGTATATTTGATTATTCCAATCTTCTACAAATTCCTTTTTTAATTCTGGAGTATTTGCCGCTTTCCATTGTTCATATAATGCTTTATTGTCAACAGCTTAGGATAATTTACCTTTGTGTTATTTAAATTCTTAGTATACTTAGGTATAGCTATTTAAGTTATTATTCTATTCTAGGAGATTATATGCAATTGGTTTTCCATCTATATTATTTTGTTGCATATAATTATTTATATAATCTTTAGCTTTATTTCTTCCCTGTAGTAACCATTCAGTATATCCTGCATTTCTATTATAGGGCAAAGTAGCCTACCTATATTGCTAAAAATTAGTTGAATCTTTAGCACGTTTATAGATATTTCTTTTTAATTGGTGGTTAACAACATTATCCGCCCAACTGTCTACATTATTAAAACTATTTCCAAAACTATACCATCTATTAGGTTGTTCTTTTAAAGATTGCCAAGCAATTTCAAAAGCAGGTTGATTGTTTAAACCTCTATTTTTTAAAGCCATAAACATTTCTGATAGTTTATTACCATATTTTCTCATCATACCACCATATTGGTATTTAAGTAAATAATTTAATTTTTCACGCATATTTAGTCTTAATTTGTTTATAAATATTTAATACTTTAGGAACATAATCTCCTATAGGAGCGGTTCCGTACCCACTATTTAACATACTAGTTAACATACCTTGTGCGTCCTATGGATTAAATCTAAATAAATTATATCGTCTATTTGATAGTAATTTTATTCTATATTCGGCATACTCATCTATAGAAGAAAAATTTCTAAACTTATCTTGTATAGTATAATATCCTCTAGAAGGACTCCATTCTTTAGTAGTTCTCATAGTTCCCGATTGGTTCTTACCTGCTTTAATACCCCCAAAGTTATAAGTACCAGCTAAGTGTTTACCCCAACCAGATTCAAAGGCAGCCTATGCCGTAAGTACTTCTGAGTAATTTGGATCTAACCCAAATTTAATTAAAGCTCTTTTATAAGCTGCATTTAAAGTAGATACAAAATTCTATTTATTAGAGAAGGTTTTAGGAGCTTTAATTGCAGTATTAGTTAGAAAAGGATCATTACTGGCTACAGAATCTTGATTAATAATACGTCTTACTGATATTACTGATTTACCTTTAAAAGGTTCTTCTACAATACCCCATTTGCGACCTCTAGCTTCTAATACATAAATCTAGCCATTTGAATCTATTTTACTAATCATCTATACATGTCTTCCAGTAACACCGCTTCCTTTAGTACAAATAATATCACCAGGTTTAGCACTAGTTAGAGATACTTCAGTACCTGCTTTAAATATACCGGCAGTATCTCTTGGAATATTAACTCCATTCTATTTATAAATGTATTGTAAATATCCAGAACAATCAAATCCAGTTTCTGGAGAAGTTCCCCCACTTACATATTTACTTCCTACAAACTATCTACCAGTATTAATAATATTATTAATTAAAGTATCATTAGTATTGTTCTTTTTTGGCATAAAATCTTCAGGAGTAAACAAATCATTTGAAAGATCAACTTCCTATTGTTCTTCTTTGTCTTCTTTACTTTTATTAAGTAGAGTGAAATAATCCATATAATCTAATTCAGTTGCAGGGGGTGTAGCGTCAATGCCTTCTAATACGAATTTAGGGGGCGTTACAGTTTCATATGTAGTAAATATAGAATCCGTCATATTACTTATTCCATTTTCTTGCGTTCTATGCAAAAATTGCTCTTTTTCTAGTTACTGGGTTTTTACTATTCTTAGCTCTAGCAATACATTCATTAGTTACAGCACCGCCACAGTAAGAAGTAAAAGAACCTTTATTCTTCTTTTTTATATGTATCTTACTACCATTTTTACATCTTAAAGTATAAGATTCATTTTCCGTAGTAAATAAAATCTAAGGTATATATATAGGTTGAAACCTGTATAAATTAGATTTCTATATAGGATAAGAATTATAATTAAGTTGTTTCATCTCATATTGTATTAAAATTATTTCTAATTATAAAGATAATACTTATATTTGCTATATACAACATTATTTAGTATAACATTACTTATATAATATTATAGATCTTATTTATTACTGTAATTTAATACAACTTATTAATACAATTAGTAATAAAAAGATATGAATAAAAATTCAAGACTTAACTTGCAATTACTATCCGCTGTAGCATTAATATTACTAGGGAGTGCTTTGCTTATTGCAGGATTTGCAGTACCTCCCCTAGGTATTATAGATAATTCCGTATTAATTGCCTTTGGTGAGATATGTACATTTGCAGGAGCTTTATTTGGAGTAGATTATAAGTATAAATATAAAATGTCTAATAAAGAATAACTACATTTTATTTTTATAAAATAATGAATAATAATTTGATATAGTATATGAAAATTGATAAGCAAAATGGACTTGTGGCTTTTTCGGAAGATTCACATACCTATTGGAATGTAAATGATAATGAGAGATATATATCAGTTACTACTCTTATTAATCAGTTTGCCCAGCCGTTTGATAAAGATTTTTGGAGTGCTTATAAAGCATTAGAAAAACTTATTCCTAAGGACAACTGGGCTATAGAAAAAAAGTCTTTATTAAAGACTAAAAAATTTGATAAATCTATTTTAGATTTATATGATATTACAGAAAATGACTTTAATAAGTGTCAACAAGAAATCTTAGATGAGTGGGATATTAAAAATAAAGAAGCTTGCGAAAGAGGTACTAAAATACATTCTGAATTAGAAAATTCTTTTTATAAAACTAAAAACAATATAGTTTTAGATAAATTCGGAATTGGAGGTAAGTTTGAATGTAAAAAGAATTATAATGATTTAAATTTAGACCACGGAGTTTATCCAGAGTATCTTATATACAGAGAATCTAATGATGGTATATTAAAAATAGCTGGACAAATTGATTTGATCGTAAAATCTGGTAATGATATTTGGGTTATTGACCACAAAGGTCTTCCTTTAGATACTCCTATTTTAACTTCTAACGGATGGTCTACTATGAAGGACTTACAAATTGGGGATAAAGTATTTGATAAAGATGGGAATCTATGCAATGTTACAGTTAAATCTAGTGTGCATTATAATCCATGTTATAAAATCAATTTTGATAATCATGAAAGTATAATTGCTGATATAGATCATAGATGGTTAATTTCTTTTAAGTTAGCAAACCCCACAAGAAAAAATCCTGATGGATTTAAACATCAAATAATGACCACTATAGAACTAAAAACTTATTTAGACTCTGTAAGCAAAAAGACTGCGTATAATATCCCAAAAATTCTTAATGCGAAACCGTTAAATACAACTAGTTCTAATATCATGTTGGATCCTTATATTCTAGGGGTTTGGCTAGGAGACGGTTCTGAAGCATGTGGTGTTATAACTCAAGAAAAAAATTCTAATTTATGGGAACTAATTAAACAAAGTGGTTTTGAAATAGGTCCAAATTTAAATAATAATTCCGATAGTGAAAATACTGAAATGCGTACTGTGTATGGATTAGATTCTATATTAAAAGCTATGGGATTGATTAATAATAAACATATTCCTGATAATTATATTTTAGCTTCTTATGAAGATCGATTAAAATTACTCAGAGGATTAATGGATACTGATGGATACTATTATCCAAAGCGTAAAAGATATGTTATGACAACTTCTTTTGATTGGCAAATGGAGGGAATGAAAAAATTACTTTCTTCATTAGGATGTAAGATATCTATCTTTAGAGAAATACATAAATGTAATGGTAAAGAATTTCCAGTATGGAACATTAACTTTACAACAAATAAATTCAATCCTTTTTTATATAGAAATCAAGAAATAGAAAATACTTCAATTAAAGATAGCAATAATTTTAGAAATATTAATTCTGTAGAAGAAGTTGAAACAGTTCCAACGCAATGTATTGCAGTTGATAGCCCATCTCATACATATTTATGTACGCATTCTTTAATAGTGACTCATAATACTAACGGAAAAATAGATTTAAAAAGTGGTTATAATACTCAAACTAAATCTACAGCTAAAATGAAATATCCCCTGAATAATCTAGATGACAGTAATTATTGGCATTACGTATTACAACTGTCTACGTATGCTTGGATGCTTCAGAAAATAAATCCCAACTTTGTAATAAAAGATTTGATTCTTAATCATTATGACCATGAAGGAAAAAATACTTTGTATCATTGTCCTTATTTAAAAGATGAAGTGCAACGTATGCTTTATTTTTATAAGAAACAAGTTATATTACAAAGAAGTAAAGATAAAAGAAAAAGAATAGAATATTAACAATATATTATTAACATAAAGGATATTTTCAAACTCATTATGAAGTTTATATCACCCCGTATTACTTTAATGTTAATATCTATTTAAAATTTAAATATATTATGCTTGAAATTGGACAAATTGTTAAAGGTCATATAAGTGAAGTATTGGGGCTTAATAAAGATATATCTGAAGGGCGTTTAAAGATATGTAAAGATTGTCCTTTATACTTAGAAAGTCTTGGCGGTATTTGTAATAGAAAGTTGTGGTTAAATCCCGAGACTGAAGATGTTAGTATAGAAGAAAAAGATGGTTATATACGAGGATGTAATTGCAGACTACAAGCTAAAACTAAACTTGCTAATGCAAAATGTCCTGCGGGAAAATGGTAATATTTAAATGATTTATGAGTAAAAACGTAAGACTTAATTTAACTGATAATGAAAAAATAGCAAGGGGCATAACTGGGTTAGAATCAAAAGCAACCCACTTTGCTATGAATACAGAAAATTCTCTTGAGGATATGGTGGCTAAATAGAAAGCTGCTAAATTTAATCAAGAAGTTGGTGATTATATGGAACGTATCGACAAACACGCGGACATACTTAAACAATATACTGAAAGTATTAAAAAGAATCTTAATAATGTTGAGATTAAACCAATGTTAACAAGGGTTCTTATTAAGCCTTTTGAAATTAATCCCTTCCAACAAATTAAAGTAAAGAATGGTATTATTGTTGATACTGGAGGTTTAGAACCTGAAGCATTTTCAAATGATTCTGGTCAATGGGAACTTAAATAGTCTTCAATTGGGGTTGGCACAGTATTTGATGTTGGCTCAGAATGTAAATATTTACAAGAGGGTGATGCTGTATATTATCAAAAAGCTGCTGCAGTTCCTGTTCCTTTCTTTGGGCAAGGATTATTTACAGTAGCTGAAAGTCAAATTATAGCAGTAGTAAATGAAGATTTAACTAAACGATTTAATAATATTAATAAGTAATGGAAGATACAGTTTTTTATCACCCTGGGGATATTGTACAATTAAAGTAGGATATCCCAAATAAACCTTTAATGATAGTAGTAAAGAAAGAAACTGCACTTATTAAGAATTCAGAAAAGAATACTCTTAGAGGAATTAGGTGCAGGTGGTTTACTACTACAGGAGAATTACAAGAAAGTATATGGAATACTAAGGATCTTATTTTAGTAGAATAAATATGGACGAACAAATACAACAAGCATTTATGCAATACCTTCAGCAGAAGTCTGGGGCAAAAACAGAACAAGAATTTGAACAATATGTTAAAAATCTTGGAGAAGAAGGTCTTAAAAAAGAATACTAGGAATTTATTTAGGAACTCCAACAATAGCAAGTATAGGCTGCTAAATTTGGAGCTAAGCTAAACTATATTGAAAGATTACGTGGCGTATGCCCCGAAGGCTCTCAAATGGTATATTATAAGATGGGGGGTAGGATTTGTAAGAAATGCCAAAAGATGGAACAAGGTAAAAACTTTTCCAAGAATCCTATTGAAGACTTTAAGAGTAAACATAGGATGAAGAAATTCAAGAATGGCAAAGAACTCCCTACTGCACCTTCTGCAAAAGAAAGATATAGAGGGGGTACATATAGAGATCTCTAGTACACTTTAAATCCTGAATATAATACCGGTGCGTTGATTATTGGCGATAAGGATAGATGGCCTCGGGAGGAATATTAGTCAGTATAGGGTGCCGACGGAAGTACTTTGATGATACCTTCTTATATAGCTGTGGGGTATGATGAGGATTTACGTGATAGCATAGCATCAGAAATACCTGCGCACCGTCCGTGGGTAGAGATAGCTTAGCCAGTTTATAAAAGTCAAGACCCACAAGAATTTAGAAGATTAAAACGAAGATTTGATGAAGCTAAATCTGTAAGTAAGCCTAGAAGATAATCATGATACGAAATATATTCCAATATGACGATAGTGTAAATAGAGTAGAATTGAATATGCCAGAAATTCTTCTTGTAAAGGAATTTGCGGAATTAGTAAAATATGATCGGAATATATGCAAAGAAGACCCAAAGGGTTTAAAATGTCTTAAAGCGTTTAGAGAATTTACTTATATATGGTTAGCTTTAGATTGGAAAAGTCCTTATGCAGATTTCCCAGAATAGGAAAGGCACTAGGAAGCTTTAACAGATTCTTAGCTAACTGAAGAAGAATTTAATGACCCAGTTTTTCGAGCTGCTTGTAGAAAGTACAGAGCTATACAAGAATCTAATAGATCTATAAAAATGCTATAGGCGGCTTAGAATACTGTAGATAATTTTATTGATTACTTTAATACTATCGTAGATTTATCAGAGCGTGATGCTAATGGTAAACCAGTATTTAAAACTAAAGATATTATTTAGGAAGTATCTTCATTATCTAAAGTACATGAAGAATTAAAAGCTTTAGAAAATGAAGTAAAAAGAGATCTTTCTGAAGAATCAAATATTAGAGGAGGTGCTGTAAATGGATATAGACCAGACTAAACCAATTAAACGCAAAAGGGGTCGACCGCGTAAAACGCAACTCCCTCAAGAAATTCAATAGATAATAGATGATGTTAAGGATAAAGAAAATTCAGATATTACTGAAGTAATCCAAGAAGCTAAATAGTCTTTAGAGGATAATAGAGAGTGGGATATTCCTAAAGAAGTTGCTATTGAGTATTTTGATCCAACTCTTTCTTATGAATTAACAGGATATAAACCAATTGATGATACACATGGATTAGATTTTAATCCAGGATGGTTTTTAGAAACTAGAGAAACATTTAATAGAACAGGAAAATATTGTGCTGCAAAATTTAAATCTAGAGCATTTAAGTAGTTTTGGGATACATAGTTTGATAGATGTAGAAATGGTATGACCTCTCATGGTTATACAATAACTGGAGATCATTATTTCTTTCTAAATTTCTATAGATTACCAAATCTCAAAACAGCTAAAGCAGGTGTTGGCAGGGCTATTGATTTTCCTGATTTTTATGTAGCCCAGTATCAATGGTTTCATTATCTGGAAATGTGTAAAAGACTTAGAAAGAATGCAGCTCTAATGAAGGCCAGAGGATTAGGTTTTTCTGAAATGAATGCGTCTTTAGCAGCTAATATGTATACAGTACGTAATAATTCAAATACTGTAATAGCTGCAAATTTAGCTAAATATGTAGAAGATACTCTATCTAAAGTATGGAATGCTTTATCATTTTTGAATGATAGTACTGGTAATGGTTTTTCTCAGTTAGCCCAAGTAGTTAATACTGCTATGAAAAGAAAAGCTTCTTATAAAGAATCTCGTAATGGTATTGACATTGAATCTGGTAGTAAGTCCGTAATTAAAGGAATTATCGCAGACACCCCTAATAAAATTAGAGGTGATCGTTGTGATTTACTTTTATATGAAGAGGGGGGAAGCTGGTTAAATTCTACTAAAGCTTTTATTCAAGGAGATGCTTTAATACATATTTAGGGTGAATAGTTCGGTTATAAGGTTATAGGCGGTAGATAACCTTATAGTTTATTATATATATATATTATTAACAAGTACATTTTAAATACTAAAAATAACTGGTATGACAAAAGAAGAACGTAATATACGATTAAATAAAATATTTGAAATATATAAAGAAAATAAAATTAGTTTAACTACTTTAAGTAAGCAATATAAAATAAGTATTTCTACTATAAGTAATTTTTTAAAAAGTAAAGGACTTTCTATAAAAAGAATTAACAATAAAAGTAATTTAAATAAAGCTGTAGATGAATTAAAAATTAATAATATAGAAGAGGTTTCTAAAACAGAATACAAAAAGTAGGTAATAGCTTTAGCAATTTAGGAATACTTGAATACTGCAATATATGATAGAAGTATTGTATCTATAGCTGCCAAATATGGTATTAATAGAAAAACTCTTACTAAATATTTAAAAATTAATAATATTGAAATTGTTGCTAATAGAAATAAATCCGAATTTAATAAAGATTTTTTTGATGTTATTGATACGGAAGAAAAGGCATATTGGTTAGGATTTATGTATGCTAATGGCTGTGTTTGTGCAAAAAAATTTACAGTAAGTTTAAATATATCGTTAAAAGACATTGAACATCTTAAAAAATATAATAAGGCTTTAAATTACAAAAAAGGTTTAAATATAACTGAAACCTATCAATTTGGAAGTAAAGAACATACTGACAAAAATGGAGATACTATGTATATGGTAAGTACATAGATAACAAATGAATAGTTATGGAATAGTCTAATATCTAAAGGATGTGTTCCAAACAAATCTTTAATTTTAACATTTCCGCCGGACAATATTTTTAAAAATAGATAGTTAATATATGATTTTATACGTGGATATGTAGATGGGAACGGTTCTTTAGGTGTATATCCTCATAGTAAAAAGAACCCAAAATTAGAAGAATCCTTATTAATAGTCGGTACTAAAAATTTTTTAGAGGGTGTATAGAAATACTTAGGAAAAGGATTTCTAATGTAGAAAACAAACTGTAATAAAAATACTTACAGATTAAGTTATAGTACTAGTAAAGCACATAGAGCCGCAGATCTACTTTATAAAAATGCTACAATATATTTGGATCGTAAATATAATATATATATTAATAAATTTGCCGCATTAAAATTGGGCAAAATCGGTGAACCCTGCGATGGGAATACCGAGGTAAACTAATATGTAATAATATTAGTCACCGTAACGCGTACTAGTTGAAACTTATTAAGAATATAATACTAGCAAGAGTGCCCGACATTTAATTAAATGAAAATGTACGCTGAACTTATAAAAATCAAATTATAAGAAGTTAAGATAAAAAACTTAACGATAACACATTGACTGGAGGCGATTCAGGAGCCAAATTAGAAGGTTTACGAACAATTTTCTATGACCCAAACGCTTTTAATGTCTTACCTTATAAACACCACTATTCACAAACAGGAGAAGAAGTTTTAACTGGTTTTTTCCTTCCAGCTTTTTCTATTGTAAAAGGAGAGTATATGGATAATCGTGGATATACCTCCCCAGAAAAAGGAAAAGAATACTACGATAAACAACGTGCTAGATTTATTGATAGTCCTAAAGAATTAATAACTTTTGCTGCCGAGTATTGTTACAATCCAGAAGAAGCATTTAATCTTGAAGGTGATAATAAATTTAATAAAGTAAATATAGCTGAGCAATTAGCTTAGATAAGAGTTTTAAAGAAATGCCCAAAGATAGAAGCTGGGCGATTAGAATATATTTTTAAAAATAATATACATACTCAACAAAATGTTACTGGAATTCAATGGAAACCAGATCCTACTAGTAAATTAAAAATATTAGAACATCCTTTATGGACATTAGAACCAATAAGAGATGAGGAATCTGGAAACATTATAAGACCTAAAGTAGAAGAAATGGAGGGATTATATGTAATAGGTATTGACGGTATAGATATTGGAGCAAGTCAAACCTCAGAATTTACAAGAGATCCTTCAGATTTTTGTATAGTTGTATATAAAAGAGTCTATGGCTTATAGAATCCATAGATAGTAGCTCTTTATAAAGACAGGCCAAATGACTTAAGAGATGCTCACAAAATAGCTATTAAGTTAGCTCAATATTATAATGCTTTAATTAATCTTGAAGCAACGCGTGTAAGTCTTTTAGGTTGGGCTAGAAATTAGCATTATTTATAGTACTTTATGAAGAGACCTAGGGCTACTTTAACAGACATAACTAAGGGAAAAACAAGTCAATATGGTACCCCAGCCACATCTACGATTATTTCACACCAAACTGATCTTATTGCAGATTATGTAAATGATTACTGTCATGAGATTTGGTTTGAAGAAATACTTGACGAATTAAACAGGTATACTGACGAGAATAAACGTAAGTTTGATATTATTGCCGCATTTGGTATGGCAATGCTAGCAGATGAAGAATTATCTGGAACTATACCTAGAAAAATTTCTAATAATAATGAAGAATGGTATGATATTGGATACTATATTGATGAATTTGGTTATAAAAGAAAAGGTAAAATACCCAAAATAAAAAATTCTATTCAAAATAATAATTAGTTTAATGCTTATGATGACTACGCAGAAACTGGAACAAGCGATCCTAGAAGCCGTATAGGATATTTATCACAAGAAGTACATAGGTAATATAAAAGTAGTTCAATTACCTAATGGATATACTTTAAAAATGGGTTTTAATAAACCAGATATGCCTATTACTATTTCAGCGGATCTAGACGATAAGCATTTTTTAGAATTTATTAAAAAAGAACTTAGAGATAGACATTTTGATCTGGTTAAATATTTTACAGGTTATAAATATGAACCAGATGATTTATGTACTCATAATATAAATAAATCATGCAGCTGTCAAATGAAGAATTAATAGACAAAACAGACAGGGCTATAAATGAGCTAGTCTATCCTAAATGGGAATTATAGAAAGCCTATAATTATTATAATGGGGTTCGGGATGAAGAATAGTTCAGATATCTAGAAGAGAACTTTGGAATAGGTAATCCTACTTCAATAGAGTTTACACCACTTATAAAGAAACATATTGATGCTTTAATAGGTGAATATCTTGGAACTCCTATTATACCTAAAGTATATTGTAAAGATTCAAAAACTTTAAATAATATAGATAGGGAGAAGCAATTAAAGATTGAAAAAGAAATACAACAATTTCTTAAATCAGATCTAAAGAAATCTATATTACGTTTTATAGATGGGAAATCAATTACAGATGGTGCTATAGAAGAATAGTTAAAAAGACTTATAGAAGATATAAATACTAATTTCATTTCAGAATACGAGATTGCTGCTTAGAATGTTCTTGAATATATAATGTAGTCAAGAGATACAGATATGATGACTGTGCTACGAGATCTTATACTAGATTTACTTATTACAGGATATACTTATTATAAAGTACATCCTACGGTAGAAAAGAATAATGTAAAGATAGAGGCACTTAGTCCTTTAAATGTGTTTCCAGATCGTAATCCTGAATCTCCTTATATCAAAAATTCCTACCGAGTTGTGGTTAGAAAATGGATGAGTAAAAATCAAATCCTGAATTTATATGGTAGAGAATTATCTAAGAGAGATATAGATTTAATAAATGAGAAGTGGGAAACGGTTTATGATGAAGCTACTTATTATGTAAGAACATTGGCTAATCAAGGTATTCCATCTACAGATGGTATAAAAGCAGGTAAAGAGTTGATTGTGCCTGGTTATCCAACTACTACATTTGGCAAATAGCATGATTTAATACCTGTATATGAAGTAGAATGGATTGAAACAGATTCTGATTTTATTATGTAGCGATATGAAACAATTCGTATCGGATAGAGCGTCTACATTTTAAAAGGAAAAGATGAACACGTAATTAGAAGTCAATCTAATCCATCATATTGTGGATTATCTGTAAATGGTATTTATTTCTTAAATAGGGGTTCGCAGCCATATTCATTGGTCTTGGCCTGCGCCCACTTGCAGGATAAGTATGATATACTAAATTTCTACAGAGACAATCTTATTGCTAATAGTGGTACTGTAGGAGATTTCGTTGATGTATCTATGCTTCCTAACTTTTTAGGACATGATACAGCAGAAAAATTATAGAGGTTTATAGCATATAAAAAGTCTGGTATTGCTCCTATTGATTCTTCATAGGAAGGAAGACTTGGGTCTTCTCCTTCAACATTAAATACTATATTTAGTGGGTATGATGACACTGTAAGAGTATAGGCTATATAGGCTATACAATTAGCTATAGAACAAATTGAATCTACCGCATCTTCTATTACAGGAGTCTTTAGAGAAAGACTTAATGGAATACAATAGTATGATGCGGTTTCCAATATACGAGTAGGATAGAATAATTCATTTATTATTACTAAGTAGTACTATCATTAGATGGACTTAGTAGTTAATGAAATCCTATTAGATTGTTTAAATACTGCAAAAATAGTATTTAAAAATGGCTTAACAGGCACATTAATTTTAGGAGAAAAATATCAAAAGATATTTACTGCACTTCCAGAATATTTTACAATAACAGACCATGATATTCGTATTACTACAAGTAGTGATGTAATGAAAGATTTGGAATATATTAAATCTATTATTCCAGAATTTATTAAAAATGGTTCTATGGCTCCAGATATAATATTTGAAGCTCTTACTTGTAAAAGTGTTACTGATATAAAATTAATAGTACGTAAAGCTTTATAGAAATAGAAAGATGAGAATAATATTATGCAAAAACAATAGTAGTAGATAGAAGAATTATCTTAGCAAGCTAAATAGGCAACTCAAGAATTACAAAAAGCACAGCAGAAAATAGAACAAATTAACTAGGCCAAACTTCAATTAGAACAATAGAAAATGCAGATGGAGAATTAGCTTGATTGGTTTAAAGCGCAAACTGAACGTAATTATAAAGAAACTATGGCCGAGGAAGCTAAGAAGAGAACCAAAGCAGAAATTGCTTAGTTATATGACGGAAATCCTTATAATGATAAAATAAGACAAATTGGATCATGAATTTAAATATTAACATAGATACAGATAAAAATTGTAAAGTAATTATCCAAGATAATTCATAGTATCTTCCTGAAGATGCAACTAATATTGCTAAAGGAAAATTTAAACATTCCGAAACTACTTCTATTGTAATATTATAGCATAATAAAATTGCAGGAACTGAACTAAAAGATCCTACATATTATTCTAATATTAATAATATTAACGTACCAATTACTTTTGATGGTTATTTTACTATATATTATGTAGTATTACCTAATAAGAAATGGTATGATAAAGAAAATAATAAACAGCACGGGTCTGCTTTTGCTTTATATTCTAATATCTATTTTGAAGATAGTGGAAATATCTATAAACTAGTTAATGGCCAAATTGAATCTGCTACAATAAATGAAGTTATATAGATAAATCCTACTAACACTACTATATCAATAATTAATAAAAATTATGTTTCAATTTGTTATTTAAGATAGTGTTATATAAATTTGTGCAAATAGATATTTAATAACAGAAACATTACTGCTTGTTCTAATAAAAATACAATTGATAGTGAATTAGTATATAAAAGAGATTTAGCTTGGATGGCAATGAATATTGTTAAATATATGACCGATTTAAATCAATTAGACGAAGCAGAACGAATTATAGAACAAGTAACTTCATGTAATGGGATCTGTAATAACGAACAGAATCAAACCAATAGAATAAATAGTAGCGGATGTGGATGCTCTAAATAAATTAAAAAAGAAAACTGTGTGCGATTTTAACCAATTACTAAGAAAACTTAGTAAAGGCTATAAATAGGATTATGAGTTTATTCTTGAGGAAATATCTGTTATAAATTTGATAAGTAATAACGAACTTGAAGATAAACTATCTGAAGTTATTTTACAATATTATTTAAATAACTTATGGCAAATACAATCTTAACACCTGAAGAAGATCAACCTATAATTACTCCAGAACAACCATCGGTAGATTACTTACAGAAAGAAAATTATCTTTCTGAGTTCTCCACTGAGGATGAGAAAGCTATAGTACGGTCTAATTTAGGAGTATAGTCGAAAGACGCAGTTTATACTAAAGAGGAATCAGATTCATTACTAGATCAAGCTATTAATAAAACATTAAATCAACATCTTAATACTTCAGATCCTCATAAAATATTACCACAGGTAATAAAGATGATTGATGGGGTAATTAAAAATGATGGAAGTGTTCCTTTTACTAATCCCCAAGAAGGAGTAGACCCAGTACAAGATTTTCATCTAGCTACTAAAAGATTTGTTGAAAATGTTTTAAAAGAGCATTTAGGAAAAACTGATCCTCATAGAATTATACCAGAAATAGAGAATATGCTTTAGCAATATGTTAAATATTCTCAAGTATATTTGAAAGATTAGTTATATACGCAAGATGAAATAAATAAGCAAAATAAAGCTTATGTTAAATTAGATGGATCCACACCATTTACTAGTACATAGTCTGGTAAAGATCCAGTATTAAATGATCATCTATCTACTAAAAGATATGTAGATTAGACGATGTAGAAACATTTAGCTACAGTAGATCCTCATGGATTTACTAGTATACTTAATAATAAATTAGCATTTTATGCTAAAACAGCTAATGTTTATAATAGAGATTAGACTTATTCCAAATAGCAAATAGATTTAATTATACATCAGCTAGTTTCAGATGCCGCTGAGGAGGTAATTGCAGATCACTTAAGTGCGATAGACCCTCATCATATACTTGATATAGTTAAGAAGGAATATATTAAATAGGATGGGACTACCGTATTTAAAAATCCTCAATCTGGAGTTGATGCAGTAAAACCTCAAGACTTAGTAACATTACACCAAGTAGAAGAAAAAGTACAAGAGGTAAATAAGACTATTAATAAACTATAGCCTATTTGGAAAACTTCTGGACCTGTATAGTCTACTGTAGGTTTCTTAGAAGACAATACTCCTGTACCAGATTCTATGACATTACAACAAGTATGTGATGCTATATTTTATGGAAGTGGTATCAGTCTTACAGTACCTGGTTCAGTAATAGCTGGCGAAACTTGCCCAGTTACAATTTGTGTAAGTGGTTCTACTGGACTTATTAAAATCGCGGAACTTTATCAAGGAGATAAAGTAATATATACTTTTAATGGCAATGATTTTAAGGACGGATGTATAACAGTGGATAGTGAACCAATTTTAGAAGATACGACATTTACATTTAAAGTAACTTATACTAATGGATCTAATCATTCAGAAAGTAAAACAGTTACTTGTAATGTTCCTATATTTGTAGGGCTTTTACCTAAGTGGAAGTTTGGATATACGGTGTCTATGGAATATTTAAAAGAATTGTAGCGTCAGGATATTGATGGCACTTAGAATAGATTCCTTAATTATGGAAAAGATTTAACTAGTGTAACTTTTAAATATGTATTTACTGATAAAGATTTAAGACATCCATTTATAGTAGTTCCTGAAACTTATCCTAAATTAGATTCAGTATAGATTGCGGCACAAGGTTTTGGCATAGAAGCTTTTAATGTAATTGATAAGATACCATTAAAAGTATCGGCACTAAACAAAGATGTGATATATACAATGTATATATATAAACAAGCTTTATCTAATTTAAATCAAGAAGTAACCTATAATTTTAAAAGCAAATGAGTCAATATAGTGAAATAATGGGCAGCTTCATAAGAAATGGAGATTATCCTTTAGAAGCCAATTATGTATTTGATTCAGAAGCTGCCTTATAGGAATTTTATAAAGACCAAGTAAATGCAACCACTCTTCACCCAGGATTATTTAAAGTGGTTACTGGTGATGAGCAGTAGCTTTACTGGGTTGTTAAAAATGGCGATTCTCTGGAATTTAAACCATTTTTAAAGGAAGTGTTGGATAATTAGCAAACATTAAAGAATACTATTTCTGAATTAAATAATAGTATTGAAGATGAAATTTCTGATAGAAAAGAAGCTATAAATAATTTAAATTCTAATTTGGGTAATCTAAATTCTAGAATTTCTGAATTAAACGGTAATATAGTTTCATTAGATACTAGAGTAACTAATTTAGAAAATGATTGGTACGAAGAAGTATGATAGATAGAAGAGTTAAAGGGCAGAGTCAATTAGATTACCTATGGGTAACTTATGGCGGTCTTACTGTAACTAACACTGAGACAGATAAAGAATTAGATACTACTATTCCTACTTATAATTTAGTTAGACAACTAATTAATAAAACAAGCAGCACAGGTATTTCTGGAATTACTTTAGATTCTTCTAATAAATTACATATAAAAGATTCTGAAGGAAATGATATAGGAGAACCTGTAGATATGTCTATATTTACAGCTGAAGGTAAAACTATATCAAACTTTGGAACTGCAGCTATATCACAAGAAGATATAGATAATGGTTGTAAATTTCCATTAGGAACTATATGTAATTTTATACAAGTAGGCAACACTAAATATTATGCTTCTGCTAATAACAGTTCTGATTCTATTGAAAGTTATATAGAAGAAGGAATTGTTAAATCTAAAATTAAAGTAGACAATTCTAGTAATATTAATTTAGATATTACAGATAAAGGATTAAAGGCTACATTCCCAATTAAGAATACTGGTAATCCAATAGAAATAGAATATTTAGATCAAGATCCAACAGAGTTTAAAGATAATACAATATATTATATTAAAAATAAACCTTATTTTTACTTTGGAAATAATAAAATTTCTGGAGGAGAATCTACTTGGGTTGAAAATTAATTTATATGGCTAACGTAAAATTTTTATATTATCAAACTAAAGCCAAGCTTACTGAAGACATAGCAGGCAAATTTCCTGACGGTGCTATTGCTTTCTGTCATGAGACTGGAGAAATCTATACTCACGGAAAGTTTTATAATGCTTTAAGTGCTGAATATCAAGCATTAGATGGTGTGCTTGCAGCAGGTGATTCTATTGAAACAGCTATTGCTAAACTTGATAAACAAGTCAAAGCTGCAACTTCAGCAGCTGGTGTAAAAAGTATTTCTGCAAAGGGAAGTTTTATAAAGAATTTAGAAGACGCTACTGGAGCAGTTACTATTGAAAGTAACGATGATGCAATTCAAAATGCATTAAATGCTAAGGTAAATAAAACCGATGTTGGTGTTACTATTGCGACACTTGAAGATGGTAAAGTTCCTGCTTCTCAATTACCTTCATTTGTAGATGATGTTCTTGAATATGATACTTATAATAGTTTTCCAGAAACTGGCGAAACTGGTAAAATCTATGTATCTACAGACGATAACAAAACATATCGTTGGTCTGGAACATAGTATGTAGGAATTGGGTCTTCATTAGCACTTGGAGAAACTTCTTCTACTGCTTATGCAGGAGATAAAGGTAAAAAACTTCGTGATGATGTAGATGGTATTCTTAAAGGAGACAAGGAATTAGTAACCCCTGTAATTACTAATCCTCAATGGTCTATCTTTAAGAATGACGGTACTGATACTAAGGAAATCAAAGAAACTAGTAATATTACTTTACTTAAAGGGTATAAAGCCTAGTTCTCTGGTAGTTGGAAATGGACTTCTGATTCTTCTAAGAAAGATCCAGAAGCTACTAGTGGAATATGGGGAACGACCCTTCCAGAAAGCGGGGTTGCTAGTGATTCGTTTACTGGTACTCAGGTATCTGCCAACACTACATATACTCAAACTATTACAGCCGCTAAGAAAGGTTTAATGGTTTCTGGAAGTAAAGTAGTTCCTGCTTCGGGTACTGATTCAAAGTCTTGTTCAGCTTCTGTATCTTTTGTAGATAGAATTTTCTATGGTATAATTGATTCTAGTGATCCTACTGGTGCTGATGTTACTAATACTAAAATTCAAGCTTTAAAGACTTATAAAGATCAAACTAGTAAAGCAGCCACAATTGATTGTAGTGCTCTTTCTGCCACACAACGTTTAGTATACGCTTATCCTGCTTCTTATGGGGTATTAACTGTTATTAAAAAAGATGGAGTAGATTCTGTAATTAGTGCATTCTCTACTAAGACTGTAAGTATTGATACTGGTACTGGTGCTCCAGCTATTTCATATCAAGTATATTATAGTGGTGCAGGTGCTGTAAGCTCTAAATCATCGTTTAGTTTTTCTTAATAAAAGGAGGGTAATATATGGAAAATAAATTGACAAGAATGGCGAAACTTGCCTCAGCTAATCCTAAAAGTTGGGGTATTGTTGACGCAAATGAAATCTCAGGTCATAGATCCGTAGCTACTGTATCTGATTTATATAGTCTGGCTGGATGTATTTTATCGTCCTCTTATACAGGAGATTTAGCTGCTGGAAGAACGCCTACTGGTAATGATGCAATAGGTCAAATTTGGTATGTACAAGATACTAATAAGTACTATAAATTAATTACCTGGAATGATCCTACTACTGCTCTTAATTGGTAGGAAGTATATATCGGCACTGATTATGGTAAGATAGATGATGTACAAGTAAATGGAACTTCTGTTGTATCAGATAAGATTGCTAAGATTGATTTAACTCCTTATGCAAAGGACGCAGATGTTCTTAAAAGTATTACTTCTGAGAATGCAGTAATTGCTGTAGATGGTAATAAGCTTACATTTACTATTGACCCAACTAATACGGGTAGTCCATTACAAGTAAATGATCAAGGTTTAGCTATCACTCTTAGTTTGACCTATGATTCTGAGAATAAAAAGATTAAACTTTGTGGTCAAGATTCTTCAGTAATTAGTGAAATTAATGCAAAAGATTTCATTAAGGATGGAATGATCGATAGCGCAAAATATAGTTCTGAAGATCATAGTCTTACTCTTACATTTAATACTGATGCTGGTAAAGACCCAATTTCTATTGATTTATCCGAATTAATAGATGTTTATAATGGTAGTTCTGTTAAGGTAGTAAATATTGATATTCCAGAACAATATAGTGATCCTGCTAAAGGTGATAGCATGGATACTGCTCTTGGTAAGATTCTAAAGAAATAGCAAGAACATGATGCAGCTCTTAAAGCAAAACTTAATGAATTAGCTGGTGATGCTACTACTGATTATGTTACGACAGAAGTAACTACTACTGATAATGGTGCAAAAGTATCTGCCAAAGTAAATGTGGCTGATTCTATCGCAAATGCAACTGAAACAGTTAAAGCATTAGCTTCTGCATATTAGGTAAAACAATATGTAGATAATGCAATTGCTTGGCAAGAATTAAATTAATATTTTAAGGGAGTTGAAGATTCTTAATATTTCCAACTCCCTTATTAATTATTTTAATAATTAGCGAAACTAAATAGTTTTATTTAAAATAAGTTAATATTTTTAAAATGGCTATAAATAAAAAACTTCTTTTTTTTAAAAAGAAATAGTCGTTTGATGACGCTATTAAAAATGATCAAATTTTAGATCAATCAATTGTATATGTAAAAGATAAAAAACCTTTTATATACACACATAAGATTAAGTTTCCTGCATATTCTCCTGTAGATTATACAATAGCAGAAGAAATTAATTGGAACAGTTTTGATTCTCAATCAATTACTAATTTAGATCTTTCTTAGATTTTATGGGAGGATTCTATTATTATTAATGATGAGAAATGCAAAGTCTTATTTATTTCTGCAGAATCCATAACAGTAATTAATAAAGATGGGAAAATTGCTAAAATCACTCCGACTTCTGTTACTGTTCAGAAATCTTCTGGAGATTTAGCTACTGAATCTATTAATAAATTAGTAACTAATAAAGTATAGATAAATAGTAATATTAATGATACCCCTACTGGATGTTTTTTAATCGCTAATTAGGATTTATCTAATGATGAATTTCTCACTAGCGATTAGACGGCAGCAGTTTCCCCATTATGTCTTACTTATAAAGATAACAAAGAAGCTGTAATTTACACAGACTTGAGTGTTGCCAAAAGTGTTTGCGTAAATCCAACTGATTTTTATATTAGAAATACTGGGACTAATAGTATGATTTCATTTGAGACAAAAGGAAACGAGTGCTACTTATTATCTAAGCATATTACAGAAGATAGTGGTTCAGTAACTTACAAATATTTATTACCAAGAACTTCTGGTACTGGGGATATTAGATCTACTACATTAGCATTAAAAACAGATATCCCATCTGTTAAGAATCTTAATATATTCCAAAATGCTATAGATATAGATAAAACAACTTTAACAGCTTCTGGGGATTACTCCACAAGATTAGCAGAATCCTTATTTAGTTATGCAGAAGACTTAACTAATGATAAAGCTTTCTCATTTACTATTACAAGAGATTCTGATATTTAGAAGATTACTACTAAGAATGTATTTGTAACCACTAAAAATGAAACTCAACCATCTAAAATAGATGTAGATATAAATAAGCTTATAGCGTTTACTTTTTATATGCCTGTTCCAATTAAAGATTCTGATGCTATGGCCATTTCAGTAGCATACTAGAATAGACAATTTACACTATGTCTTATGAAATATACTAGTAATAGCATAGCTGGGGAGTCTACAACTATCGCATATAAATACGCAATAGCAGCAGAAACTAAGTCCGGTTCAAATGATTCTTATAAAAATGCAATAACTTTATTCGTATGAAAGTAAATTTTATAAAAGGTGATAATACAAAGTACGTAAAAGATGATAATTCAATATTCTTTTCTACTTCATAGGATAGCAATGGAAGATATCCTTTAATGCTAAATGGGGTTAATTATAACCCAGGATTAAATGTTGAAGATTTAAGTTATCAAGAAGGTTTAGTAGAAATTACAGAAGCAGAATGTAATAAGTACAGTAAAGCAGATATTATTAGACTGGTTGCAGATACTTATATTTTTTGTTATAAAATATTAAATGATACTAATGCCGCTAATATTAAATTTGTTGGAGAAGATTCTTTTTCAAAATACACAATAATATTAACAGATAATGGCAGTGTTAGTGGATCTATAGAAATTATTAAAACACCTACAGAAATAGACGCTGCTCTTTCAGAAAGTTCTGAAAACGCAGTATAGAATAAAGTAATTACTAATAAGCTAAAGAGTAAATTAGAATTAAACGATTTATATCCTAATGCTTTACAAATTACTGCAAGTACTTTATCTGATAAAATTGTTATTCCTAATAATACCTACAATTACGTAATTATTAACGAAACTATAGAGCCCGGAGATACTACTGTAATTTAGTTTTCTGATAATACTAAATTAGTATTCGGGCCTAAAGGTATTTTAAAATCTAATGTTAAATTAATTTTAAATAATACACATATTATCGCAGATCCAAGACAATAGATTTTTACATCAGATACTGTAATTACTGGTAAATTTAATACACCATTTATTTATCCTGAATGGTGGGGTGCTAAAGGAGACGGTTCTACTGACGATTCTGCTGCAATTAACGCCTGCTTTAAAGCCGCAGGTAGGTCTACTATATTAATGACTGCGGAACGTTATTATGTAGCAAGCTCTGTAATCTTAAAAGAAACAGTATCTAATATTAATGCTGATTCTGATGAAGCTAATTATATTAATGACGGGCATTACGGAATGCAAATTCTTCTTAAAGGTTCTCTTTGGGGAGGCCCCAACGCAAGTCCTGTTATTGATATAGATATGTCAGAATTAACTTTTAAATGTGATGGAGCAATTGTTGCAAATAAAGATGCTGATATTGCTGTATAGTGTAATTCAGAACGTCATACTGATATTTATATAAATAGAATTGGTAAAGGTCGTGATTATACTAACACTATTTAGAAAGCGGATCAAGCAACTACTTATGGTTGGTTTAATGGTTATGCGTTTAAGCATCTTGGAGGTAATAGCGCAAGAATAACAGTAAATACTATAATGGGTTTCAAATATGGGTATTATGCTAGTTCAGATTATCTTACTGGTGGTTATACTACGTGGATGTCTAATATAGTAACATTAGGAACTGTGATAGCTACTTATCCAGTATATGTATGGCTTGCCCCCGCAACAATAGGAAGTACTACAGTAAGTTCTAGAGTTAATAGTTTCTATAATAACAACACTCTATTTTTACAGACAAATAGTGTTGGATGGAATCCAACTGCTATCGCTAATACATTAGTTAATGAAACAGATTCTACTATATTAACAGTAATTGATGATACTGGTAGAAGAAAAATTAATTCTGACTTTAGAGTACTTACTGCAGATTGTGCATTATATAGAGTAGTACACATGAAGGGTGTAGGATATAGTAACCTTGATATAGCAGGATCTTTTAACGACGTATCTCCAGTATTACCTAATGGAACTACTGCTAAAAATTGTATTAATAATGTAGCTCCTTATAGTGCAACCAATAAAATGATTAATATTATAGATTGCTATAAGATTAATATAAAATCAGAACAAGATTTATGTTATGATTGGATGTACTTAGCCAATAATAAAGAAGTAAGAATAGATAAAGTTCAAAATAGCTGGGATTTAGGATCTTATTATGTACGTAATTATGAGAAACCATATTTTGATGCGGAAATAAGATAGCTTTCATTATTGACCAATTCTGGTGCCAATACTAATAATAATTATTTTAAAGATTAGAGCCAATATTGTTATATAGGAGACGAATTAAATAATTTTAATCCTCAAACAATATCTTCTGAATCAGAAGCAACAAAAGACGGTCTTTATATAATTTAGAATGATAGTAGTGAATTATGGGAAGTACTTGAAAGAGTTTCAAATACTAATCATTATATTGGTTATACTTAGAAGAAACCAGTAAATAAGATTACTACTTATAATTTATCAAAATTAGGTGGTTCAGATATATTTGTATTATGGAACGGCAAACCAATTTGTGATTGGGGAAATATAACAGATACAAATGTACAAGCTAAGATGGATTCTATATCAAATAGTATAACTAGTTACAATCCATCAGAATTTTCAGTTCGTATGAAATTAAATGGAAACGGAATGAGTTCTACTGAAAATGAGTAGTTTTGTAATATTAATGCTATATTTAAAACTACTAAAGACAATAGGTCTTCTAATACAATACCACTGTAGTATGCATTAATATTTAATTTTGATTGTACTGCTTATGCTGAATTTACAAATCCTAATTATTATATATTACCTAGTTCTTTAGTGGTATTTAAATATACTAAAAACGGGGCTACGCAATATGCATATACTGTTTGTGGTTCAACTTGGTCTGGAAGTATAGTCTCTCATGATTCTATAATACAATGCTTTGAGTTATGTTATAATAAATTCATAAAATAATAAAATACTATGAATTGGTTGATTAATTTATTTGGTATAGACAAACTTAAACACGTAGGAGTTTGTTTTTTAATTAGTGCCTGTATAGGTACATTGCTTTTACTTTTATCTTCTAATTTTTTAATTGCTACAATTGCTGCAATTTATTGCGGATTAGTTGCTGCAGTTACTAAAGAATGGAGTGATGAAGTAAACTAGAATAATAGATGGGATTGGTATGATATTATTGCAGATGCAGTAGGTATTATATTTGCAATTCTTTGGTTAATTATGTTTCATTTTAGTAAGGGATAATTTCCTTACAAATTATATATTTTCAATCTATTAAATTTTTAATATGGCAAAAGTTATATTTTACAAAGGCGAAGCCGCTAAAAAAGCTAAAGCAGTAGGTGGTTTGTTTTTTACAACTGACAAAGACGGAAAGGTTTACAAACTTTATAATGATGAAGGTAATCCTATTTCTGATTATGACAGTATAATTGACGGTCTTGACGGCAGATTAAGTACAGCTGAATCTAATATTACTGATCATACAAGCGCAATTGCTGGAGTTGATGGTAAAATTGGTACTGGTTTTGATAGTACTAATACAGTAAAGAAGGCTGTTGACGATTTAACTGAAAAGGTTAATGCCGCTACAGCTAAAGCTGGTGTAACCTCTATTGGTACTGCTGAAGGCACTACTACCGCATTAACTGTTCCTACAACTACTGGTGCTGCTAAAGTTAAGTTAGCTATTGATGGTACTACTATTGTAGATACTGATGGTAGTCTTGCTGTAGGTGAAATTACTACTGGTCAGGTTTCTGGATTAGCTAGTAAGTTTGAAGAAACGGAAAACAAAATTAGTACAGCTAAGTAGGAAATTGATGATAAACTCGGTGGTAGCTATAGTGCTAAAAGTACAGTTGCTGATGCTATTGCTGCTGCAGCTAATGCAGGAGTAACTAGTGCAGCCGTTGCTGATGGAAGTCATCTTAGTGTAAATAGTGCTACAGGTGCTGTTACTATTGATCTTGATAAAGCTGGTTTAGCTGATGATACTGCATTTACTAATAAGTATGCTACTATTACTGCAATGAATACAGCTAAGAAAGAAGCTGTTGATTCTTCGGTAGTTACTGTAGAAACTGATGCTGAAGCTACTGGCGTTGCTAAACGTTATGTTGTAAAGCAAAATGGTAAGCAAGTTGGTGTAGCTATTGACATTCCTAAGGACTTAGTAGTTAAGTCTGGTAGTGTTATTACTGCTACTGCAGATGATGTAAAAGCTGATGCATCTCTTAAGGCAGGTGAAAAGTACATTAAACTCATTATTTCCAATGCAGAGGAAACTCCTATTTACATTCCTGTAAATGGTCTTGTTGATGTTTATACTGGTGGTACTGCTATTAATATAGTAGATAATGCAGTAAGTCTTAAGTATCTTACTACTGATAAGTACTTAACTGTTGGTACTGATGGAAATCTTCAGACCAAAGGTATTGACGATGCTATTGCAACTGCTAAAAGTGCAGTAAGTGGCACGATTGCTGCTGAAGCTAATAAGTATGTAGCAAGTGTAAGTCTTACTGATGGTAAGCTTACTGGTGAAACTAAGGCACTTCCTACTATTGCTTCGGACGATAAAGCAACTGCAAATACTTATGTATCTGGTGTTGGTGCTTCATTTGATACTACTACTGGAAATTATAAAGTAAATGTTACTCGTACTGCTCTTCCTGCCGGTGTAAATCATGTTGGTGATGTTGTATCTGTTACAGCTAAGAATGGTGTTAAAAACACTGGCACAGCCACTGATCCTGTATTTGAAGCAGCTGTTAAGAGCACTGCCGCACTTAAATCTGATGATGTTCGTAATGTAGGACTTGACGCAGAGGGAAATCTCGTTGTAGATGGTGGTATTGATTGGCACATTCTCTAATCTACTATATTTTAATTATTAATTATAACCCAGGCTATATTTTTGGTCTGGGTTATTTTTTTTTATAAATATATTCAACAATTTGTAGAATTATCTTCTATCAAAATAAATTATATTGTTAATTGTTTTTAATACATTTGGTACAAACAAGTACTTGTAGAATTTAGATCTTATTTATTTAAAAACTTTAATAATTTAATTTATGTCGGACAGTAAAGTATTTATGTTTCCAGAACAAAACAGTAATCTAATGTCTTTATTAGGTCCTATGCTTTCTCAAAAGGGTATTGATCCTAATATATTATTAGCTTAGCGTAATAATGGCTTCGGTAATGAAGGCGGATGGTTTATGTGGGTTATCTTCTTATTCTTCTTAATGGGTTGGGGAGGAAATGGTTGGAATGGTTTTGGAAATCGCAATGGAAGCCCAATTGGGGCAGAACTTGGTAATTTAATTAATAATGATTCTGGCCGTGAACTTTTAATGCAAGCAATTCAAGGGAATGGTACTGCCATCAATTAGTTGTCTTCAAATCTTAATTGTTCTATTGATAGCGTTCAAAGTGCACTTACAGGACTTATGACACAATTATCAAATGTAGGTAATCAAGTTGGTTTATCTGTTCCTCAGATAATAAATTCAATTCAATCTGGTAATTGTTAGATTGCAAGTAAGATTGCAGATTGTTGTTGTGAAAATAGATTAGCAACTTGTCAACAAACTAACACTTTACAAAATGCTATCAATACTGTAGCAACTGGGCAAGAACGTGGTTTCTCTTCTGTAGCCTATGAGACACAAAAACAAACTTGTGATATTCGTGATAGTATAAGATCCGCTACAGAATCTATATTAGCAGGGCAACGTGATGCCGAAATGAGAGAAATGCAAAACAAGATTGATGCTTTAAGAGAAGCTAGTTCTTAGAAGGATGTAATTATTAACAATGGGCAATAGACTGCTGTATTTAATCAAATGATACAGAATGCTACTACCCCATTAGTTAACGCATTAGCTACATTACAAGGTGATGTAAACAGTGTTAAATGTAAATTACCAGAAACTGTAACTCTTCCTTATAGTTGTGCTACGGCTGTACCTACTAACTTATTATATGGGTATGGATTATCTAATTTAAATACTTGCGGTGTAAATACATTGTGGGGTTAAGAAAGGAGGTTCTAAATGTTATTACCTGCTTATATTAATGTAAACGTAAATGGAATTCCTGCAATTAAATCTCTATCAGTAAATGTTTCAACTACACAAGTTGCTTTTGATTTTAATAATCATAGAAATATTGGTAGACCTTTTAGAGGTTTAATTGTAGTAAATCTTGCATAGCAGATTCCAACTGGAACTACTGAAACTTTACCAATAGTATTTACTAGTGATGGCACTAATGCTTAGCCTTTACTTGGAGTTAATGGAGAACCCATTACTGTAGCTTCTATTAAAGGTACAGGTGTTTATTTGGTTTGGTATGAACGTCAAACTGATACTTTAAATTTAATAAATATTTAATATTATGTTTTCAGCTTTAAGATAGGGAAGTATTGTATACATTGTAGAAAAAGGAGAAAATGCTAAATTAAAAATAGGTACTGTGATTAATGTCACACAACCTACTTATAATAGCAATTTTTTAATGAATTAGTCAATAGATATAAGTACACAAGTTAATGATTCAAATATGGATTTTAAGAACTTGCCAGGAAATCAAGGAATAGCTACATATAATAATGTAATTATTTCTGAATCTAAAGAACTTATGTCTAATGAGATTAATAATGAATTATAGAGAAGTAGAAGTATTGTTGATAGTGCATCGTATCACACAAATGCTGCTAAAGCGTATGAATCTATTTTAAAAGAATTAAATCCTCAATATGCCAAAGAGAAAGAAAGAGATGAAGATATAAATAATCTCAAAGATAAAATGATTGGTATTGAATCTAAAATGGATTAGATACTAACTATCTTAGCTAAAGAATCAAAGTAATTATGAGAGGATATATTGAAATAACGGAAGATTCTTATGATGACACTATTGAGCATCTTAATAGAATTAAAATGTTAGCTTGTAAGCTTATAAAAATGCTTTCTGAGCATTCAGATATCTACGAGGAGGATTCTAAAAAATCTCGTAGAACTAGATATGATTATTAATTAATAGGTAGGTGGTGGAAATATTCTGCCACCTATTTTGTTTTATACTGTTATGGAAGATTTTACTAATTATGATATAAAGCCAGAAGGTTTCTTAAACTATCTTAGATATTATGGAGAACACTTTAATAGAAAGCTCTGTCAATTTGCATGCAAATAGTTAAAGTCTGAGGATTATACTAAAGAAAAAATAGACAACTTAATTAAAAGTTTTTAGATAGAAATGCCGGATAGTAAATTATATGATATTGTTTATATCGCGAATTGGTGTAAATCCGTGTTTTATAGTTCCAGTATTACTGATGAATAGCACTTAATTTTATTTATAAGAGATATACTCAATTCAGAGTAGCATTTAATATTTAATAGATGGTATGCTGATATGGCAAAGTAGGGAATTCCTATAGATTGGAAAGAAATGATTTAAAATTTTATATGCACATTATCAATATATTTTGGTAATGTGCATTATTTTTATATTATTACTATAGTTTAAAAAATTTAAAATTTATGAAACTTTTATTAAAACGTATAGCAAAAAAGAATTTATATACGATTGGTAAATTATATATAGACGGAAAATATTTCGCAGATACAATAGAAGATAAAGACAGAGGCCTTAAATAGACAATGCCTTTAGAAGAAATTACTTCAATTAAAGTAAAGAATGAGACTGCAATTCCAACTGGGACATATTCTGTAAATATGAATATTGTAAGCCCTAAATTTAAAGATAGAACTTGGGCGAAGCCTTATAACGGGAAAATACCAAGACTTATAAACGTTCCAGGATTTGACGGAGTTCTCATACATCCTGGAACAGACTAGAATAGTACCTCTGGCTGTATAATTGTAGGATAGAATAAAGTAGTAGGAAAAGTTATTAACTCACAAATTACTTTTAAGCGGTTAATGTCTATTCTACCTATTAAAGAATCTATCACTTTAACAATAGAATAATTATGAATTTATTTGGAAGAAACTATGATTCTGTAGGTTCATCTAATTCTGATTTTTTAATAAAAACTAAAGGACAAGTTAAAATACAATGGGGTTCTAAATTTATAGATCTTATAAAAGAAGGTAAAATTAATTCTGAAATTAATATAGTTAAACAAGTAGATTCTAAAGATAAAATTGGAACATCTGATGGTTTTTATATAGTAGATAAAGACATTTATTTAAAAACATCAGACTCTCTTATAGCTCTTACAAATGAAGATAGTAATGTGTATGTATCTTTATTGAAAGAGCAGAAATCTACTGCTGAATAGAAGTATATAGCTTTATAGAATATAGGATTTATATATAAAGATTTAACATAGTTAGATGATGAATCATTAAAGAATGGTATTATTTATGTAGAATCTGAAAAGAAGTTATATATAGTACAAGATGGAACAACTAAAGAGTACACTACTGAAATTCCATCTATAATAAATACGTCATTTACTATAGCTAATACAGATACTTCTTCTGGGGCTTTAATTATTAAAGGTAAGGGTGTAGATAATTCTATATAGTTTGATAATTTAAGTATTTATAATGAAGATATTAATTCTTTTATAAATTCTCAAACTAATTTAGTAATTAAAATAGGAAACTCAAATAAATTAACTATTTCGGACTAGCAAATAACTAGTGAAGTTCCTATAATAAGCCCCTCTTTTAAATCTAATTCTTTTAACCTTTATTAGAACGGAAATGAGTCAATATTAGAAATTGATAATATTAAAGTAACTAATAATATTACTTATCTATCTAAAATAGCATTTTCTAATGATAATTGGACTAATTCTACATTACTAAATGATAAAATATTATGGAAGGTAGATAACAACAATATTATTACAGAAGCTACTAATGACTTTATATTTGACTCTGGAACTAAAGAGAATTGGAGTAACCCAATATGGCAGAAAACATTTTTATAGGTAATACTATGCTAGATATTATCTAAAAATAGTAAATATTATAATAATGAATGGGATCTTAATACCCCATTAAAATCATTCGGAAATGTAGGTTATTGGACAGCTAACGCAGTTTCAAATAATGGAATCTTAATTATAAATAATTTATCGGGACAAATAATAGAAAATAATAATATTATTTTATTTTCCTTTACTAATATTAACATATAGGAATTATTAAATTATAAATTTAGTAATAAAGATAGTATTATAGGAAATATCGTAGATACGCCTGATTATAATATTTATAATATGTCGTATTCTAATTGTTACTACAAAATAGATCAATTAATTAAAGAATAATAGTCTATAATTTTATAATTAGCGAATATTTTATATTTTATAAAATTATAGTTTTTATATATTTGTATGTATTTTAATTAAATGTAATTTTATGGAAATAGGAATTAATGATATTGATTTCGATGAAGTCGATCAAAATTAGGGTGAAGATACCACAACTCAAGATACATCAGAAGTATCTAATTACGATACTTAGGATCAAGATGATTCGCAAGATTAGAATCTTAGCGATAGAGAGATTATTTCTGAGTTTTTAAAATCTAAAGGAATTTCTGATATTTCAAAGATTAAGTACGAAGATAACGATGGCAGCGAGGAAGAAGTAAATTGGGATTCACTTGGATCTAATGAAAAGCTTTCTATTCTGCATAATCTTGAAACAAATAATAGTTCTTTAGATTAGTCTGAACAACAATTAATTTCAGCTATTCGTAATAGTAGGATGTCGCCTCAAGAATATCTAAATTATGTTGCTAATCAGGGTGCAAATTATTACGCTCAAAATTTGCAAGCCAATTCAGAACCAGTATATAATATAGATTAGTTCAGTGACGAAGATGTCTTTGCGACAGATCTTATTTCACGAATGGGTAGAAACAACATAACGGATGATGAGATTCAAGAAGCCTTAGATAAGGCTAAATCTAATGAAACTTTGTTTAAAAAACAGGTTGAAGCTATTCGTAATGAATATAAAAAAGTAGAAGATGAAAATGCACAGTATGCACAGTATATGTAGCAACAAGAATAGCAAGAGCAGTTTAACCAGTTTGCAAATGCAATTAGAGATCAAGTAATAAACTTTAATGAGTTTAATGGCTTTGATCTTAATATGGACAATAATGATAAAGAAGAACTTTATGACTTTATTGTAGGACAAGACGAAGCCGGTGTAAGTATCTTAGGTAAAGCAATGAATGATCCAGCTATCTTAACAAGAATGGCTTGGTTTGCTTTACATGGAGAACAAATGTTGGACGATATTTCGGATTACGTTCGTCATTCAGTTACACAAGTACGTAGGGACTCTTATAATAAAGGGGTTGCAGACGCAAGAGCTGGAAAAGTTAAAGAGATGAATAAAAAACCAGTTACCGTTTATAAACAAAACAAAAAAACGAATCATCTAAGTATTGATGATTTAGATTAAGAACATTTTAAATAAGAAATTATGATAGTTGCAAATTTTGTCACTGAGCTATTTGGTGACGTTAAATTCCGTGAACTGCTGGAAACCCTCCCTCATAATTTCTTGGGTAATCAGCAGCCAACTTTCTGAAGAGCATAGAAGTAAGAAATAGGTTCAACGACTAACAATTGAGATAGCTCAATCAATAATATTGACACGAGCGCGGAAGATAGAAGATATAGTCTGAACTATTAGGATGGTAAACTAATAGAACTGTATAATTAAAAAGATACAGGATAACAATATTGAATAGACCTACGATGTCAGAAACTAGAACTTATGAAGATTTCTATAAGTTCTTGGGCGCACGCCCTCATAAGCTTGGCGTAGTATCACGCCTTTATCCTGAAAACACCGCTACATATCTTACTGAATCATTAAAGAATATCTTCTATAATGATGTAAAGGGAGCAAATAAGTTCCAATCAGTAGATTCAATGATGTTTGAATGGGAAGTAGAAACTAACTTTATTAAACGTATTGAATTCGCAGATGTTCCCCAGGAAACTGGTGAGAATGGCGGCGAAATTGTAATGGCATTTAAGGAACGCTACTATGAGAAGTATGATATCTTTAAAATTGATGCAACAATGCAACAGTGCATAGTAGTTAGTAGGCCTACCAGAAAGCGTGATAAACAACCCAGTTAATTGTCTCGCTTTAAAATAAATTCTTTAAATTGCTGGAAAGTCAAATTGATAATCAGCAGCATATCTATATTATATAGAAATGTTCAACGACTAAGGGAAACCTATAAATTAATAAATTAAAAAACTGAATTATTAAATGAAATATATTGTCTTTTTAACTATCTCTTTAAGAGATGATCGTATTTATTTAGGGGTGCATAAAACAGAAAATCCAGATAAGTTTGATGGTTATATAGGTGCAGGGTGTTGGATTAATTCCAATTCTAGTTTTAAATACCCGAAAACGCCTTTACAATGTGCAGTTAAGAAATACGGTTCAAAAGAATTTAAAAGAGTTGTACTATATGTTTATGATAATGAACAAGAAGCATATAATAAATTAGATCAATTATTAAATAAAGACTTTATTAAATCTGCTAGAACTTTTAATACTTTTATTGATCACGTAAATATTCCTATTTATCAATTCAATAAAGAAGGATTATTAGTTAAAAAATGGACTAATTACAGAGAAGCAGAATCTTTTTATGGTTATTCTGCATTTAAATTTCAATCAGCGGTTAATAGTAAAGTGTTATTTCTAGATTCGTATTGGAGTACTAATAATAAAATAAAACTGAATGAATTTATAAATAAAACTTATTCTAATTATTATTATGTATATAGTAAGAATGGTAAACTATTAAGAGAATTTAATTCCAAACTTAGTTGCGCTAAATATCTTAAATTAGATATTAAAGAATTAATGAAATATATAGTATCTCAAAATCTTATAGATAATGAATATTTTGTTTCTACCAAAATGTGTGATCTATTCTATTCTAAACCTAGGACTAGGTATAAAAGTGCAGAATTTTATGTATATGATTCTGATATGAATTTTATTACAAAGTGCAAAGGAAAAGAATTAATGAAGATAATTAAATTACATTCTTGGAACAAAATAAGTAAGATATTTGAAGTATATCATAATAAGTATCAAGATTTCTATATTTATTTAGAGCCACAATGTACTAATAAGGGTATAAGTGTATATGATAAATATGGTAACTTTATAAAAAAATATAGTAATCTTGAAGATTTACAAAAATATTATGATTTATCTAAAAAGAATATTAAAGATTTATTACAAGGTAATAAATACTTTAAAGACAATATAATTAAAATTAATAAATGATATAGTCTATAAAATGGATTACTGGGAGGTAGTTGTTCGCTTAATTGATAATGATTATTCATCTGAACTTGATTTATCAGGATGTTAGGTCGGTATGACTACAAGATTCTAGTCTAATGCAATGCCCGAACTTTCTGAAGAAGGGTACGTTAAGAGCCAAAGCAATATTGAGAAGCATCGCAATTATATTACTACATTCCGTAATGATATCTCGTGGTCTTCGCTTTATGCTGCTCATGAAGATGTATTTGTAAGCATTGCAGAAGGCAAGAATCAAGGTTGTCTTAGTGAAACAATCTATAAAATGAATAAGAAGGAGAAAGAACTCCTTGATAACTTCCTTGTTTCGCGTAACCAGGGTTTGTTATTCAATAAAACTAATATTGACGCTAATGGTAAGGCCACAATCTGTGATCCAGATACTGGTAGACCTGAATTTTTACTAAGTTTCGCCGCTTAATAAACGGGTCGGTAAGTCGAGAGGCTTATAAAAATAAAGTTCTTTAATTGCTGGAAACCTAAATCTACGGATACGGCAATCAGCAGCCAAATATCTCATATAACAGGCCAATAGGTAGTTGAGATAGAGGTTTAACGACTAGATTATTTAATCGTACACTTTTTAGTGGAAATGGGAACTAACTTAACAATATTATGAAATATATAGTATATCAAACAATTAATAAAATTAATAATAAAATTTATATTGGAGTGCACAAAACAGAAGATCCTGATGTATTCGATGGGTATTTAGGATGTGGTGCTTACGCTAATAAACCATCAAGTTATAATAAAACTAAATATCATTTACATAATGCTATTTTAAAATATGGTCCTAAAAATTTTATTAGAAAAACTTTTAAAGTTTTTGATTCTGCAGAGGGAGCATTTAAATTAGAAGCAGAATTAGTTAATGAAAGCTTTATTAAAAGAGAAGATACTTATAATATGACTTTGGGAGGATTTATCTCTCCAACCCGATCTAAAATAATTTATCAATTTGATTTTGATGGAAATCTTATTAAAAAATGGGATTCTATTATAAGTATTACTAAAACTTTTAATTGTAATAAGGACAGAATAATAATGTGTATTAATGATAAAAGAAGTTTTAATAATAATTATTGGTCTGAGTCTGATGCAATAAATATAGAAGAATACCGATTAAGTGCTAGAGAAGCAGTATTTCAATATAATTCTGAGGGAATGTTATTAAATTCTTTTAGGACTGCTAAAGAAGCTTCCCAAAAATTGGACTTAGATTTTAAAGCTATTAATAGTGCAATTTACGAAAAGCATAAATATAGCGGTTATTATTTTCTACACTCTAATGATGATATAAATGAAGTTATTAATAATATTAATTCTAGAAAATTGAGAAATCAAACTGTTGTTTACAGGTACTTAAAAACTGGAGAATTTGATAAAGAATATGAATCTTTATCTGAGGCAGCTAGACAAAATAATACAAGTACTGGAAATATAATAAGAGCTATCAAAAATTAATCTTGTTGTTCTGAGTACAAATGGAGTTATGAAAAAGATAATATAATTCCAATTTATAAAGAAAGACAATTAACTCCTATTAAAATAGCTCAATATGATAAAGATGGAAATCTTATAAAGATTTGGGATACGGTTTCTGCATGTCAAAAAGAATTTCCAGCTTGTCGAAAAGTATGTAATGGTACAAGAAAAACAACAGGTGGGTATATTTTTAAATATATTGATTAAGTTAAAGATATAGTCTGAACATTAAGGAAACTTAATGCCTAACAAAATTGATTTATATTGGCGACGGATTGATCCCTCAAGTAGAACGTTTTGCATCTAAGTATGTATATAACGATAAGCCTACTGTTGAGGTATTCCACACAATAATGCAGACAATGAACGAGAAGGCTGAAAAAGCTACTGGAAATCACTATATGTTCATTTGCAATGAAAAATTGTGGAATGATATTCAATATACATTAGGTCATTATCTGGCTGATTTCAAGACAGATGGTACTTATATGTATTCTAAAGCTGCAAATAACTACGTAAAAGTAGGTGCAACATTCTCGACTTATGAATTTGCAGGTAACTCTATCACATTTACGGTGGATCGTACATTTACTCGTGAATATGGTGATAAGGGTTATGGAATGTGCATTGATTTAACGGCAGACCTTGCTAGCGGTAAACCCGCAATTGCTATGTTCTCACTTAAAGGTGCAGACATCATGACATCAAAGTATCCTGGTGTAGGCGGCCTTTCAGGAGTAGAATCGGGAGTAGTTAGCTCTCCAGTAGCAGGTTCTAAGCTGATAATGATGGGTTGAATAATCGGCACGATCCATCTAAAAAATATTCTAATTGCTGGAAAACCTAAACGGAAATTATGCTACAATATCTTTATGAATCGCTAAAAAATAATTTCTTTTGACAATCAGCAGCTAAATATTATTTAAGTGCCTTTAGGCAGTAATAATAAGAAAGTTCAACGACTAGGCAGTGCGCCGTAGATATATTAATTTAAAAATATAATCGAAATGAATAATAATTTAAAATGGATAGTATATTGTACAACAAATACTATCAATAAAAAAATTTATATCGGAGTACACATGACTAACCCAGATTATTTTGATTAGTATCTGGGATGTGGTGCATACGCGAATCGCCCTTCAACGTATTAGCATAGTAAAAATTTATTTCATTATGCTTTAAAAAAATATGGTCCTGATAAATTCATAAGGAATACTATTGCTATATTTGATAATGAAGAAGATGCTTTCGATTTAGAAGCTAATATAGTAACGGAAGAGTTTCTAAAACGGAATGATGTATATAATATGGCGTTAGGAGGTAAAGTTGGGGGATAGATTTTACAGAGAATCAAAGTATATTAGTATGATGCTGATGGAAATTTTTTAAAAGAACATTAGTCAATATTAAGAGCTTCTATTGAAATTAATAGAAACTTAAAATCAATACAAAGAGCTTTGATAAACAAACATAAATGTTGTGGATTTTTTTGGACTAAAACAAAATACGATAAATTAGATTTATCTAAAATGCATCAATATGAAGACCATAGTAAAATTCCAGTATTTTAGTATGGACTTGATGGAAATTTTGAATGCTGTTATGAATCTATAAAGAAAGCTTCTGAAATTTTAAAAATTAATAGCTCTAATCTTTCAGTTGCTATCAAAACTGGTGGAATTTGTAAGAATAAATATTTTACAATAACCTATTCCCAAAAATACAGTACATCAAGAAGCGAGTCCGTCCAATCATTTGAAGTATATTAGTATGATTTAAATGGAAATTATATTGCTTCTTATCCTAATATGACTTAGGCAAAGAAAGCCCTTGGAATAACAAGCAATATATATACTGCAATTAAATTAAAACGTACTGCTGGAAATTTTCAATGGAGTTTTGAAAAATTAGATAAGATGCCTTCAATATGTCCAAAAAATGGAAAATCTCGCCCAGTTGGGAAATTTGATAAAAATTGGAATTTATTAGAAAAATATAAATCCTTAACAGAATGTAAAAGAATTAATGGATCTGGAATGATTCATGTATTACAAGGAAGAGATGAATTTGCGAAGGGATTTCGATATAAATATTTGGATTAAATTAAAGATATAGTCTACTAATACTTATGTATTGATGCCGGAATAGGCGTATTTGCGCCTTACAGAAGCTTTATTTTAAGACAAGCTTAATACAGATTTTAGATTAATGAGGGGAGCCTTAATACCCTCCCCTCATTTTATTTTTATGATAATATGAATTAATATGACTAAAGTAACACAAACTGATTTAATTTTTAATGATAAAATAATTCTAAGAAGTGTTTATGGTAAAGTTGGGATGAAATACTTCATTCAACCTTGTAAAGATAAACTAGGTAGATATCCCGAGTGTGTAAAGAAAGTAGATTCTCATGGAGATATGATTCTCAGTGATGCTGAGAAGAATGATTATGCAAGCAAGAAGAAAATATTCTTCCCAGAGACAGCGGTATTTGTAATTACAGATGGTAAGATTTTTGATTTAAAGAATCCTGAAGATGCCGCTACTTGGGAGGCAATTAAGAATTGTCCTCTTATTGCACCAGAACTTACAGCTAAAAATAGTGATGGTACATATATGATTCACGGCACGATGAATCGTAAAGAATGGAAACATCGTCGTTATGGTATAGCTGAACTTTATATTGACCGTCCTGGTATAGAAACACAAAGACGCGTATCTAGAAAGAAGAAAGTTTTGGAAGCTTGTAACTTTATTACTAATGATCCAAAGGGTGCCGATGGACGATTAATGATTGCTAAACTGCTTGGTAAGCACATGACTAATATGCCCACAGCAGATGTAGAAGATTATCTACTTACTGTTGCAGAAAAAGATCCAGAGAGAATTATTAAACTTTATACTGGAGACGATAATGACCTCAGATTATTATTAGTAACAGCTAAGGATAAAAAGATTGTTACTATAAAAAATAAAATGTATCTTTATGGTACAAGACCTATTGGGGCTACAGAAGAAGCCGCAGTAGAATGGATGAAATCTCCTAGCAATCAACAAGTAGTTGAAATGATGAAAAAGGATACTTTTCCTGATTTAGTCATTGATAAACAATAAATTTAATAATAAATTGATTAATTATGACATCTAGATAGGTATTTGAAGGATTGCTAACGGAGCTTAGTAAGGTTCATGCCCCAAGTATGCTCTTACAAGACTTTAATTATTTTATTAATAAAGCGATTAATCAATATATAAATAAACGCTATAACATCTACGATGTCAATTAGCAAACAACTGATGATCTTCGTGTATTAAAAGCTACTGCAGTAATTGATCCTACTCATACAACTAAATACGGCACTACTATTCAACCCTTATTTAAAGCAACTTATGAATTTGATTTACCCACTGATTATTTACACATGCTTAATTGTATATGTGTCTATGAATTAAATCAAAATTATAAATGCTATAATAAAGGAGACATAGTTGAATTTGCTGCTAAACGATTAACAGCCGACGCTTGGTCAGTTATAGTAAATGATTTTTATAATAGGCCGCTTCCAGAAAGACCTTACTACTATTTACATAATGTAAATACTAATACTAAAATTCCTACAAATCCTGATACGGATATGAATGGAGTTTATAATGTAGAAGTAGGTTAGGTGCCTGATACGGTACAAAAGACTGAAGGTAATAATACAAACTTAGACCGAGTAATTATTGGTAATAATGGTCATAAAAGTAGTTTAGTAGAAAAAGAAGCTGCAGTAAGATATGGTAATACATCGAAAGTTAGATGTGAAATTCGGTACGGCAAAGATGATAGTATTTTTGCATTAAAACACGTACTTATTGATTATATAAAAGCTCCACAAACAATTAGACTTACCTAGCAATAGGTAGATCTTACAGAAGACACTTCATAGATTATGGAATTTCCAGACTATGTATGTCAAGAGATAATAAATGAACTGGTAACATTGGTAATGGAAAATACCGCAGATCCTAGATTACAAACACACAGTGCAGTAACACAAACTATTGCAAATCCAGTTCAGCAATAGAGTACAACTAAATAATTTTAATTATGTTTCAATTTACAACAACTACAGTAATCAACGCAAATCAAGATTACTCAACTGGTGAAACTCCCCTGTGGAGTTCACAGGAAGCTAAAGACGGAAATGTCGCCAGCTTTAATATTAAACGTCATCTTAAGTTCTTAAAGCCCAATGTGGTTTCAATTACTAAAGCTGAATATACTGAACCTAAAGTTCCTGAAGCAACTCTTAATCTTGGCGCATTAACCGCCCCTATTGATGAAGATAAGCTTTTCCGTATCGCAATGTACATTCGTCTTTCGGATTCAGCTAATTCTTACTATGCAAATGACTTAGTATTTAAAGGCCGTCCTTTCTATATTGAGTTTATTTGGAAAAAAGGCGAAACCGCCGACAAAGTTGCAGAACGTATCAAGAAAATGACTAAGAAGTTTATGCTTACTGTTTATGAGAAAGAGTTTGTAAAAGTAAGTGTTTCTGGTGCAGTTGTAACTATTAAGGGTGCTGATGAATATCAACGTTTTACTCGTATGGATATTGAAGAATTTGTTAAGAAAGATACTTGTCCTATTTTTGGCGGTTTTGAAGTTGTTAAATCGGCACTTCCTACTACTATGCAATATCTTGAAGACGGTAAAACTAAGAATCCTGATTATGACGAACAATTCAAGATTGAACAAGGTGTTGAAGGCTTCGGTACTTATCAATATATTTTGAAGAATCTTCGTCTTCCTACCGCCGCTCGTCTTTCTTATGGTGCAGTTAACGCAGATGAAGCTCCTGTTCTTGGGGCAAAATATAATGAATATGTAGTTCGTTATTGCGTTAATCGTGGTATTATGGGTGGTGATGCAGTTGGTGAAGTTACTAAATCTCTTACTACTCATGTATTCTTTGTAAATCAAGCAGTTGCATCAGATTTTGAAAATGGGTTGACTGTAATTGCTCCTGAAGCCGGAATTGTAAAAGTTCCTGCGGAAAAGAAAGCAAATTCAGATCAAAAGGATACTCATGAAGATGGCGAATAATAATTAATCAATATTATAATGAAGGCGAGGGCTTGAAGCCTTCGCCTTTTTTACTTTTAATATTATGTGGACTCAAATTCAGAAGTTAGCTTCTGCTATATATAATGATATTATTGGAGGGTTACGGGGGTATCACACAAACTTTAGCCTTTCAATGGAGCAATTAGAACAAGATATAGTAGATGAACGTTTATAGGTAATCAAGGAATATTCTATAAAAGGAATATTACCTGCTAAAGATTTATATATATCTATAAATTGTATACCTATAGATTGCAAAGATATTGAAAGATGTAAGTGTAATTCTGATATTGATTTAACTCCAACGGCGCATTTTGAAATACCACAACTACTTAATGATTATGGTTTAAAATCTATTGATTATATAGGATCAAGTGATAGACAATTGCCTTTTATATATTATACTTCTGCACAATCTTTTAGATTACATAAGTATCGTAAAAGAGGTAAAAATAAACCATACGTATGGATAGATTCAACCCCTAATGAAAATGGAATGAATGATTGCTTTGTATTCAACGCCCCATTATTAAAATCAGTATCTATTACAGCAATATTTAAAGATCCTAGACAGCTTTAGGAATTAAAGAATTGTGCTAGTTGCAATTCATTATCTGATAACAATATAAGTTTTATAGATAATGAAGTTAAAAAAAGATTAACTATTAAAAAAGTAAATTATTATAGAATACAAGCTCCAAATAATTTACCTAACGATCAACAATATACTGCAGGATGAATAATTTCTATTATGCTGAAACTTTAATGGAAACATTATATGGTATTACAATGCCAGAAGATGTTTTTGAAGAGATTGGTTTGGTTTCCTGGAATCTTATAGGAAATAAAAGATATAAACTTTATCAATATAAAGTATGCGTAAATGATTGTAATACCCCAATTAATCTACCTTGTAATGCAGATATTATAGAAGCAGTTACTACAGGTTGGGAAGATTGGAATCATGTAACTAATACTTTACCAGATGGAGATATTACTTCTGCTTATACTGAATCTTATATAGAAAGTAGAAAAGGATTTAAACACCCCTTATATCAAGGGGGCAAATATATAAAATATGAAAGAGTTGGAGATACTCTTTATTTTAATGAGCCTTATGGGTAGATTAATATTCTATATAAAGGAGTAATATTGGATGATAATGGCTTGCCAGAATTAACAGATAAAGAAGCTTTAGCTATTGCAACTTATTGCGCCTATGTAACTAAATATAAAGAAGGAATTGCCACTAATAATGCTACAATTATTTCTGTAGCTAACACTTTAAAATCATAGTGGATAACATAGTGCGATCAAGCAAGGGTTACAGAATATCTTAATCAAAATCAAATGGATTAGATATTAGATGCTAAAAGTAATTGGAATAGAAAAATTCATAATAAATCATATAAACCTATACAATGAAATATTGGAGTACTGGATGCGCTTTCTCTATAGACGATATATTTGAGAATTTTCCTTATAAAAAGTTGAAAATTACTTGTAATGATTGTGAAAAAATTATTAATGATAGACATAGAGATAAATTAGTAAAAAGAATATTCAAGGCTGCTTTAGAAGCAGTACTTAATGATGTAATTGATAATAATGCCACTTTTTAGTTACCATTAAATGGTAATGTTAAAAGCGATATTCACATGCAGAAATTTACAGGGGAACTTTTTAAAAAATTAAGGAAAAATGGTAAATGGGAAGATGTAGATTTTTTAAAATCAATGTTTACGGGATATTAGTTAGGATTATTTATGTACGGCAACAGAACTCCTAGAGTTAAGAATATCTATGTTAATAGTAAATTAAAAAATAAAATAACTGATAATACCAATAAAGGTATGCAATATTGTTAATATTATGAAACTAACTAAAATATCTGATTATTATGAATAGTTATATAAGCAATTTCCAGATGTTCCTAAACAAGATATTAAACGGATTTTAAATTTTGGATTTCGTTCATTATATTTACACAACAGTTACGGAGGAGATACTTTCATAAAAAATAAAGATTTTTGGTGTTATATAGGTAATGTAAGTAATGACCCTATAAAACACTTTTCTTATTATTTAAGAAGGCTGATAATTCGATTACGAGTATTATATAGAAGAAGACACATCCCTTGGGATGGATACTATTATTTTGCAATTTCTGAAGAAGCTTATTAGAATTACTTAAAATAGAATAAGAAAAGAGGCCGAAAGAAAAAAATCTTTAATTACGGTAAAGTAAATATGTGTTTAATGAAAGACGAATGTAAATTACGTGCATTCAAAGGTAAATATATATTTAGAGTTCCTTATATTGCTAAAATAGGTTTTCAAATAGTAATTAATGAATTTATCTCAGACAAGGCTGAATTTGTAGAAACTATGGATGCCCCAAATTTTAAAAATGTATTAACATACTGTAATAAATATGAATTATTATGAAAAAAGATGCAACTTCTAATACATTTTCCGATGGATTAATAATGGATTTTAATCCATTAGTAGCCCCAAATAATACAATAAGTAATGCGCTTAATGCTACATTACTTACATATAATGGAAATGATAATGTACTTCAGAATGATATGGGTAATGTAAAAATACCTAATGCTGAATTACCATCAGGATTTATCCCAGTTGGTACTACTGAATTAGGCGGTATTATATATATTGCTTCTTATAATCCATTAACACATGAAGGACAAATTGGTTCATTTCCATCTCCTTAGAAAAGTAATATTGAAGAACTTTCAAGTAAAAGAAAATCAGAATTAGATATTTCTAAGTTAATTACTTTAGATTCAGGTTAGTTTTCACCAGAGAACCCTATATTAAATAATAAATAGCTTATATATTTAAGTGATAATACATTACATGCTGGAGATTAGTTTAGAATTTACATAAATACTCTAAATAAATATATTAGTGCTTATGGGTTTGATAAAAATATAAATAAGCTTCCTAAATATATAAAGTTTTCAGTAGTATCAGTTCAAGATAATGGTAAAATAATAGATTTAGGAAAATCATTAGAATGGACTTATAAAGATGAAGACGGATACTTCTTTATAAATGTAGGAAGTACTTTAGAAATTCTTCCAGAATAGACTAATAATAAATTCAATTATAGCGTATATTCTTCTAAAGTAAGTGGTAAATTAGCTATTTTAGTTTAGCTTGAATGTATAAATTCTTTCTCTGTAAGTTGGGACGCTAAAAAGAACAAGCAAAATAAATATGAAATTTATTTAGCAACTAACTGGACTTATGATAATGAAGAAGCCCAAAATGCAGTTAATTTAAATAGTATTATTTATAATATTAATTCTACAGGAAATATACTATTAAAATTAAAATACCCTATATATTACAATAATGATATGGCTAAGATAGATACTATAGCTCCAGATGCACATATTACAGGAGTTACCTATTTATCTCCAGATTATGAATCATCTGAACCTAAAAAGTATATTAGAAAGAATGATTATACTGATAGTGATTTTATAATTGAATAGCCTATCTATACTGATACTGGAGAAAATAAAGAATTATCTATTGATATTTATCCGGCTATGCCATTTGGGTATATCAGTATTTTTAAAAGACATTTTGATATAGATTTAAGTAAACTTGGTTCTGGGGAGATTATATTAAAACAATATAAATATATACACGACGATAAAGGAATTATATTATATTGGGGTATTGATTCTTATCCAGAAATGAATAAGAAAATAGATTCTATTGATTTTAATTTCTATAAAGTTACTCCAAAACTTTATTCGAGTATAAAAGAAACTTATAAAGAACAAAATGGAACAGAGTATCTTACAAATTCTATAATAGGTATAGAAAGTAGAGAGCAATCCTTTACAGATATAAGACCTAGTTATTCTGGATATTTTTCAAAAAGAATTACAGAATTATAGAATAATTCTTTATATGTAGTTGAATTGTGTATCCATTATACTAATGAAGATAGATATCTATATAGATTACTTTATAATAGTGATATATTTAATAATTATTTTGATATCATAGATGATTATCATAATATAAATCTAAATGATATTATTACCAATAATACAACTTATAGTGTTCCAAATATAAGTTATACTAACTAGGCTTCTAATAATAAACTTTATTTAGAAAACACTGAAATATATTCTTTACCTAAATATCTAGATGATACTTCTAAAACTGTTACTAAACAATATAAAGTATTCAATAAAGAGAGTTATGATATTTCTGGAGAAATTAATTCTTCTAATATATGGCCATTTATTAATATATCTATAGAATCGTTAAATTTTACAGATAATATTAAATATACGGATAGCAATAATGCTAAATAGATTCAATTAGCTTATGGGGGATAGGAAAGTAATATTACTTCTTTAGATGCTATTACTAAAACAGTAAAATTAAGTAATATAAAATATGATAAACAATTAACCGCTTCTTATGCTATAGAAGTATATTCTCCTATAAGTATAACTTATGGTACTAAAGAAGATGTTTCAGTAGATTATGAACTAACTCCTATAGTAGTTAACACTGATTACTGGATAATGGTCGAAGGCCAGCATCATATATGGAGTATAGGAATATATAATGATTATGATATAGCGAATGTGTCTCCCCAAGCTAAAATATCTTATAAGGATGATATAAGAAGATCTGGTAATATACAAGTATATCCTGACTTATATAATTTCTTAGATTCTCAATTAGATAAAGCTGACGTGCTTGCAATAAGATTTAGAACCCATGATTCTGCTACAGATGGAAATCAAAAAAATATATCTATTTGGGCAAAAGGTACTTTATATACAAGTAGTACTACCCACGGATTATATAATCTATACTATTATAGTGGAAATGGAAAAGTAAGTGATGGACCAAATTTAATAATGTACGCTATAAAAGATTCTAATGATACTGTATAGTTATTTACTTACGGTTAGCTTAAATAGTCTGCTTGGTACAATACAAATATAAAGTAGTACGATGAAACATCTGTATAGCAGGGATTTGAATATAAAAGCAAATGGCCAACAGGTTATCCATTACCTATTACATTAAATCAAAAAGATGTAACAGAAGATGTATTAACCGCCCCATTTAAAAATTATCATAAATTAATTAGTATTATTGATAAAGTTTAGAAATTAAGATGGGATAATGTTAAATATTATACTGATTATAACTATTAGATTACATGTTCTTTAGCTATAAATCCTAATATAAAAGTATCTATATGTGGTATAGACATTGAACCTAATAAAAATATCCCAAACTTATATTATAATCCTATCTAGAATACTACTATAAATATAACTTTTACTACTAAAGTATCTCCGTCATATTATATAAATTAGTTATCTTATATAGATACAAGTAAAGCATTAGTTAAAATTCCTAATGAAGATTCATACGAAATAAAAGAATTAGAAGTATCTCCTAGGAACTTATATATTGACGAAAACACTCCAGTTTATTATTTAAAAGAAGATGAAGGAAATTCTTCTGATTTTAAATCATTAGCTAATACTTAGTATAGAATTAATACCCAAAATGAAATGTTAAGAGTAACATTAGGAGCAGTTAATAAAGATAGATATGTAATGGCTATTGGTAGAGAGGAAGAATAGAATGCTACAATTAAAGAAATAATTAATTTAGGTCCAATAAGTAATGAGCAACATAGAAACTAAATATAATTTTGGGGTAGTATTAAGACAACATCCTCAAGAAGGTAATTTAGTTTGGGAATATAACCCATTTCATAATTACCGCTTAGATCAAGATATGTATCGTTATTAGGATAAATGGTATACAAGAGAAGAATTTGAATTATCTGGGTAGTTTACCGAAGAACAAAAGAAATAGGGTAGATTATATCAAAAAGGTTCCTTGGTGGATTTTACTACAAATGAATTACAATTTGATTTATCTAGCCCAGTTAATTTGTTGCCATAGTGGTCTTATGATAATTCAGTAAATCTAATTATTAATGATGGGGAAAATACCCCTAAATTAATTAATTCTAGATTTAGCCCAATAGGTAAAAATAAATATTAGATATGTGATAGAAAAGGTAATAATGATACTAATATATATGATAGGGGTGATCAATTTGAGATTGACACAGCATTATATAAGAAAGTTAATACTATTCCTAAATTGAAATTTAATGGGGTTAGTTATGGAGGAAACTTATCAGTTGGAAATTATCATTTCTATTTCAGATATGTAGATGAAGATGGAAATGAATCGGATTTTTTTGCTGAATCTGGATTAGTATCTATTTTTATTGGAAATAAACCTAATTCTATTTATTCTGGATTTAGAAATGAGAACTCTCATAAGCAAGTACAATTCAGTTTATATAATACCGATACAGGATATAATAAAGTAAATATTTATTTTACTATAAATACTTCTGATATTCAGTAGAATGCAGTTACTCAAGCATATAAAATAAATCATAGCTTTACTTTAAATACTGAAAGTAATACAGTATTTATTATTACTGGATATGAAGAAAAAACAGAAGTTCCTCTGTCAGATATAAATACTTAGTATCAAATTTATGGTTCCGCAAAAACACAAACAGCTGCTCAGAATATATTATTTTTAGCTAACGTAGATAAACCAAAAATACCTTATGAAGATTTAGCTGATTGCGCATTACGATTTAAACCATATTTAAATACAGATGAAACTTGTAAAATAAATAATTTAGATCAAAATTACGAAGGTAATATCTTAGATACCTATTATGATACTAAATATATTTATAATAAGGTAGGATATTGGAATGATGAGATATATAGATTTGGAATTGTATTTATATAGCAGGATTATACGTTAACTGAAGTATTTAATGTCAGAGGGAATTTATTAACAGATAAACCTATCTATAGTGATATTGATTTTATTTCAGAAGATAATAGTCGTAACTATATTACTTATAATGAACAAAATTATCAAATATCTCAGAAAAATATATATGAAAATGCTAAAGGAGTTATTAAAATAGAAAAGGATGTTCCAAATAATAAAGTAATAGGTATACAATTTAAAGTACCTGATGAAGTGTTAAATTATTTAAAGAACACTTTAAAAATAAAAGGATTTTTCTTTGTAAGACAAAATAGAATACCTACTACATTATGTTAGGCTTATACTATAGGAATTGATAAAGAAAGCCATACTCCAGTATTACCAATTGCAAATAAGTAGTGTATTACAGAAAGTTTCTTATCTCAAATAGGTAAAGATATACAAAATGGAGAAAGACCTTCTACTAAAGAAATAATTGCCGAAAGAATATTAACTCATAATTTTGAATCTAGAAAAGTACTGCTTGATAATTTATAGTATAATGCACAAGGAGCTATTTGTCCAGATTATGATGTTAATTCCCCATATTTAAATTCTATTTTTAATAGTTCTGAATTAGTCTGTAGAAATAGTGAATAGGTTATATTAGCACAACAACCTGATAATATTCACTTTATTCCTAATACTGATGAATATACAATAAATGGATAGTATAGAACCGTTAAAGTATTAGGTGTTGAAGATAACGTTAAATTAGTTGCTATCGGTAATACAATGTTCTCCGCAAGAGCAGGGGAAGCTGAAGAAGCATTTAGGTACGAATATATAGGACAAAAGAAAATTAAAACAGGAGCTTCTAATTTATTAAGAGGTTCTTATGGCTCTTATTTAGGAATTACTGGAATTGATACTGTAGGGACTTATATAGATATTAAAATCCCAGGATATGATATTGCACAATTGATAAATTACTTCTAGATTAGAGCCAATGATAAATCGGCATATTTTGCAATCTCTGAAAGATATGATATTAACGATGAATCTTTATTTACTAAAGAACAAGATAATGTAAAGACTACAATACCTTTTTATAGAGGAGATTGTTATATATGCAAATTTACTCATAGAGTAAATAGAAATTTTCAAGACCCATCTTCACCAACAAATGATAAAATAGTTAATCCAAATTGTTGGGCAGATAATTATAAAGTAGAAGATGGTGTTGTTAAAAAAGAAAATTTTGATAAGATTAATTTAGGAGATGTCAATGCAGTACAACTTGGAATGTATGTAACTCTTACTGTGCGATCTTCTATGAATTTATCAATTAGAGCTATTGATGAATCTATGGTTGATGAAGCAGCTCTATTTGGGCACAATAGAGGATTTTTCCCATTATATCCTATGAATAATGGGGGTTCATATAAGATTCCCGAAGCTTTATGCTATAATAAAGGATTTAGTAAAAGTTTATCTAATTAGTATCATTACGAACTTCCAGATGTACCTTGGATTAAGAATGAATTTAGCAATAGGATAAGTTATTCTAATATTCAAGTATAGGATGCTTTCCAAAATGGTTGGAGAATATTCTTAGGAACTAATTATAGAGATTATCCTAAAACATACGGTTCTATTACAAGAATAGAAGAATGGAGAGGAGATATTATTTGTGTATTTGAACACGGAATCGCCCTAATACCAATTAATGAACGAGCTTTAGCTGGTAGTGGAACTGGAGGAAATATTTATATTAACACATCCAATGTTTTACCCGAGAATCCTAAAATCCTTTCTGATACCCATGGGAGTTAGTGGGTAGATTCTATTATAAAAACTCCTAAAGCAATTTACGGAATAGATACAGTAACTAAAAAGATTTGGAGAACCGATGGCAGTTCTTTTGAATGTATATCTGATTTTAGAATTTAGGAATTTCTAAATAAAAATATAACTTTAAAGGAAAGAGAAATTACTCCTATAATAGGTATTAGAAATATCAAGACTCATTACAATGCATTTAAATAGGACGTAATGTTTACATTCTACGACAATCTTGAAGGATTTGAAGAAAATGTATGGAATATATGTTTTAATGAGGTCTTAAATAAATGGATAACTTTCTATAGTTGGGTTCCAAGTTATTCTGAAAATATAGAAAATCAATATTTTAGTTTTGATAGGAATACTTCTAAATATATTTCTAAATTAGGTACATCTATAAACGGTAATTCTTTTTCAGATTGTATTACATTATCTAACGTAGTAATTACACCAAGTCAATAGGAAATAGGAATACTTAATTGTTCTGGTTATGATGATAGTTATATAATTACTTATGAACTCATTAAAGATAATTTAAATAATTATAAACAGTTTAAGATTGATCCTGAAACTAATACATTATTATATATTGGAACTGAAGATAGTATTGAACCTGTTTATTTATTAAATATTAAAGCTAATATAAGCAAGAAATTGGATGATATAAATACTACTTACCCATCTATTGAAACAGTTATTGCAGTAATAAAAGATAATAGACTAAATAGTTTAAATACATCTTTCTGGAAACATGGTTATGGCGGTATTATAGATACTGCAGAATAGTTAAAGCCTACATTTTGGTATGGTAAACAACATCCTTTTGAGTTTGAGTTTATTGTAAATAAAGATGCTCAATATCATAAAATATTTGATAATTTAGAAATTGTTAGTAATAGTGCTGAACCAGAATCATTTCATTATGAAATAGTTGGGGATTGTTATAGCTTTTCTTCTAATAAACAAACAATGTATATTAGATAGGAAGCTACCAAAGAACTATATTAGTATAATGGCAGTAATTTAACTTATAATAGTTCATATCCTACTTTAGAAAAAGGTATTACTCATGAATTAATAGATAATTCTGAATATTATAAGAAATCTACTATTTTACCTTAGTATTATTGGAGAACCAAACCTTATAATTTAATAGAAGATATTTATTATGCAAAGGATGGGTTAAATAAAGATTTTTCTGAATTAGCTGGTGGGGAAATAGTATACTATCCTAATACAGGAGAATATCATATATGGAATCATGCAAGAGCAATAGACTTAAACAAAGGCGGTAGGCTACGTGGAAATATGCACTATAAAGAGGATAAGTGGTATGTACAAATTAATCCTTTAAATGTAATAGAAAAGAATGAGCCTGCTTGGGATAAAGAAAACCTAGCAAATACCACTGATTTAAATCCCAACAAAGTTCCTATTGAACTCGGCTCTTAGTGTAAACCATTAGACGTTTCAAATACTTTAAGTATCCCAAAAGACCTTAAAGATAGAGCAATAGTAATTTGGGATAACCCTCTTAATCAAGAAGTTAAATTAAAAGATAAATATATGAAAATTAGAATTAGATATGATGGCAGAAAACGTGCCATTATTAATGCAGTAAATACTTTATTTTCTATAAGCTATGCCTAATACATTTAATGGAAGTCCTTTAGGTACTTCAAATCCAGAATTAACATTTGGAGATTATCCAGATTTTAATTAGATGCAAAATTAGTTTTAGAATTTAACAGATAAATTTAATCTATTATAGTGGCTATATAATACTTCTCAAAATAGTAATAATTCTACTGATAATATAAGTACTGCTCCATAGATAGGTCAAGATTTGGTATCTAATCTATCATAGGCTATAGCTTCTGTAGCACCTACTTTTAAACCTACTAAACCTGATACATCAGGAATAAGTACTTTAGCAGAAGCATCTTTAAATTCTAAATAGTTGGCTCAATTAAAACATTAGCAGAATTTAAGTAAAGCTGGTAATGCAATGGCTAGGATTGGCGTAGCTTCAGATATCATTAATAACTTTTTACCTCAGAAATCTGAATATTACGGCACAAAAGGAGACGTAACACAAACTTTAGATACAGTATACGATGGTATCTCGGATGCTGCTATGGCATTTGGTCCTGTAGGTTCTATTATAGGCGGTACTATGAAAGCAGGTTCGGTTTTAAATAAAGGATTAAATGCTATAGGAGGGGGTACTGATGGTATGACTAACATAGATTCTATTTTAGGAAGTTCTTTTTTAGGATTAACCCCGTTAGGATTAATTAATGGTTTTGGAGGTTCTAAAGCTGATACTATTACTAAAGATAAAGATGCTTTTTCACAAGTAGGAGCATCATATACTGGAACTAATAAATTAGTAGATGATGCATTAAAAAAATCTGGTAAGAAATACGGATTATTTAGTCAGAATGCCCGAAATAAAGCAAATGATGAAATACAAAATGCTAAAATATAGCAACAATATATAACAGATATTGCTAATGATTCAATGAATAGATTTAATATAAGAAATTCTATGTCTGCAATAAACGGAAATAGAAGAAACTATAATCTACAAGGAGGGTATCAATAGGTTCCTGTAGGCAGAAACGGATTCTCTTTACAAGATTTATATAGAGGAAGAAGAGTGGCCAGAACTCTTAAATATCAAAAGGGAAGCTCTATAAGCACCCCAAAAGAATTAACAGATGATGAAAAGTATCAAATTTTTTATGAGAGTCTTCCGAAAAACTTATAGGATACTACTGATTATAGAATGAAAGATTATTGGAAATATAATGGTAAACCTAAAGATTTTCAAACTGGGGTATTTAATGGCTTATTTACTAAGTATGAAGATGGGTATCATGCATATTCTGTCGCAGAGAATCCAGATACTGGAGAAATAGAATTTATGAAATCTGATAAACATCCTTCATTACAGAAGGAATTAGATTGGTATAATTCTGATGAAGCTGAAGATTTTCGTAATAAATACAAACTAATTAAAAATTCTCCGTATTATAAATATGTGCCTAGAACTACTCCATTATAGACTACTACTTAGAATGATTCTTAGACTACATTACATAAAGAAGGAGGTACATTTACTACAACTCTATTAGAAATATAGTTTCCAGTAATTTCAGATATATTTAGAGAAGGTGGTAAATTTAATATAATTCCAGAAGGATCCCTACATGCTCGTAAGCATAATATGGATGTAGAAGGAATTACTAATAAAGGAATTCCAGTAGTGTCTGAATCTGATTGGGGAAATATAGAATAGCAAGCCGAAATAGAAAGAGAGGAATTAATTCTTAGACTTGATATAACTAAGAAAATAGAAGAATTGTACAAAAAGTATAATAATGATTCTACTCAAAAAGAAAAAGATGAAATAGCTATTCAAGCTGGTAAATTATTAACGAAAGAAATATTATATAATACAAAAGATAATACAAATAATTCTATATAATTATGGCAAAACGTAAAATATCATATATTCGATGGGGGGATCTTCCAGAAAATATGAGACCAGCTGGAAAAACAGCTAGTCCAGATACTAAAGTTTATATAGATCCCCAGACAGGGTAGATACCATTTAGCTATTAGTTAAGTGATTATGATATAACTAACCCCACTTTGTATACTCCTATATCAAATGCCCCTTAGTCAGATGCTAGACATAGTTCTACTAATGTAGTAGACGCTCAAAGGGGAGCTGCTTATAGCCCTGAATTTAATAGAAATTTCTATGGTACTTCAGATTATAGCGCATTATTTGGGGATAGTCGTGTAAGAGGGGTACAACAAGCTTGGGAACACAACCCATACGCTATGTAGCAATGGACAGATGCAGGTAATTTAGTAGGTAATATGGCAGCTACGTTACTTCCTGTAGGCGAAGCACTTGGACCAGTATTTTCTATTATTAGTAGAGGAGTAAAATCTGGTGCTCCGAGAATAATATCTTGGGTAGGTAGAGGTTTATCAGACACTCCTGTAGGAAATTACATTACACAAGGAACTCCTAGAGCAGTAATGTAGATGGTAACGCCTGAAGGTGTATCTGTAGCAACTCCTATAGCAACTCCTGTGGCTGCTACTTCTAGAGCAATGACTTATTCTCCATACGTATTAACAGGGGCATTAGGATTAGGAGTCGCAGCTCTTAATAACGATCGAACTTATAATACAGTATCTATTCTAGATGATAAAGGCAACCTTACAGAGTACCCAGATTCAGCTGCAGTTGCAAGAGCCTATAGTGGAGCACCTGATAGTATCCAAACTCCTGTAGATACTACATAGACCGTAATTCATCCAGAACCAGAAGATGATAATTCTTCTGAAGAAGAAAATGATGAAGAAAATGATGAAGAAAATAAGGGAGAAAATAACCCATCTAACGAACAACCTGAAAAACAACCAGGACGTTTTAAAAGACTTTGGAGAGCTTGGAGAGGTGATAAACAAACACCTGTAAATAACTCTACAGAGGGTACACCAAAATATAATAATTGGTGGGAATATAGAGATGCTAATCCTTATAGAGCTTGGTTTTGGGAAAAACCGGGGGAATTCAGCAATTCTAAAGGGCCTGTAATTAGGAACACATTACGCGTTGTCGGCCCGTATGGGTATCTCGCAACAAGACCTTTTAGAGGCTTATCTGGAAGATTTGACCCAATAATGAAAAACATACTTGGAGGAGCTTATAATTTCTTAATGGTAGATCCAAATAATCCTAATTAGAATAATCAAACTCCTAATTCTAGCGCAATATATACTAAATAGCAACTAGATTCTGCTGAAAATGCCGCACGCAATAAGGCTTTTGTTGTAGGAGTACAACAAAGAAAATCTACTCCCGAAGTTCCTGGTATGAGATCTACATCTTAGACTTCAGCATCTTTTAATGATATAAACTCTGATTCTATACAATGATTAATATTGAAGTAGGAAATAAGAAATATAAAGTAAAATAGGCTATAACCGAGGACGAAAAATCTAAAGGTTTGCAGGATATAGAAAATCTACCTAAAGATGAAGGTATGCTATTTTATTTTACTCCCCCAGAAGATGTATCTTTTTGGATGAAAGATACTAAGATTCCGCTTGATATTATTTTTATTGATGAAGATGAAAATGTAATTAATGTCAAAGAAGGAACTCCTAATAGTACTAAACCAATAAGTGAAAAAGATATAGCATACGTACTCGAACTTAATAAAGATTCTGGTGTAAAAATAGGAGATTCTTTAGAATTTCCTGATGATAGAGGCCCAGTAATGAAAGTACTTAATTAGGATGGCAGTGATCAATATGATTTATGGGGAGGAGAGAGGATTTTCTCTAGAAAGAATTCTAGAGTACTTATAAAAAAAGCCAAAAAAGCTGACTAGTCTAAAGAAGATAAAGATTATAAAGCATTAGGGAAATATATGTTTAAGTGTTTAAAAACACAAGATAATAGAGAACCTGAATATGTGGAAAACCCTAATAAGAAACAGAATTAATTAAATTATAATAGCTATATTTAATAGCTCCAAAATAGAATTTAAGATAAATTAATATTAATTATAAATTTTATAAAAAATAGTTAACTATGAAGTTTACACCTAGAAACAGTATTAAGAAATTTCAAATGGGTGGTGAGGTTGCTCCAGAGCAGGAAGCACCCGAACAAGAAGCAGCTCCCCAAGAACAAGAAGCTGCACCTCAGGGTGGTCAAGAAGATCCTATTATGCAGATTGCTCAAATAGCAATGTAGGCCCTCTAGAATCAAGATTGTCAAGCTGCAATGCAAGTTTGTCAAGTATTTGTGCAAATGGCACAACAAGCAGGGGGTCAAGGCGCACCACAACAACAAGCAGGCGAACCAGTATTCCGCAAAGGCGGTATACTCGTAAAAAGAATTAGAAAATAATAAACTATTTAATTAATGGGGGCATTGACTAAAATCTATGCCCCCTATTTTATTTTATATGGCATTAATTACTAAATTGGCTGATGGAAAGCCTATTGTTAGGACATACAAAAGAGGTAATGATTAGATTGACCTCAATGCATATGTAGATGCAGCAGAAAGCGGATTCAACGATTGGTTAGATAGTGTTGATATTAAAGATAAAGATAAAAAATCAGTAAGAGCCGCTTATTCTGATTTAATCAATAGAATTAATAGTAATCCAGAAACAATTACACCTAAGCTAGGGGGTGGTTTTGAAAATACTGTTGGAATTACTAATGCTACCAGCGGATTTGATGCTTATGGAGCAGCAGCAGGTTATTTAGGAAATGTACTTAGGAGAATGCCTAAGTATAAAGAACCAGAAAAACCATCTAATAAAATTAAATATACACCAGGGTCTCCTATTATTACTTCTTCTTTATAGAAAGAATTAATGGGATCTGACCCTACTGCATTTGTAATGTTAGATCCAGCAAATGGTAATAAAAGAGGAACTACACAAAGAGATGCTACTATTATTTCATTTTTAAAAGGACTTAAAGGAAGATATGATTTTGATTCTCCAGAAGATGAACAAGATTGGCAATCTCGTATTGATAAAGCTATTATTAGTCTTACTGACGGAAATGCAAATAATGATAGATATACACTAAGTTAGTTAGGATTTACTAATTTAGGAAGTTATTATGCCACTGATGTTACACCAGATTCGGATTATTCATCAAGTTCGGTAGCGGGTTCAACAACTGCTACTGGTAACACAGGTAATAACAGTACCGTAGGCAATAATGCAAATTCTGCGTATGAAGCTTTTAACCAGTGGTTAGCTAAGAACTACCCAGATCCAGAAAAATTGCATGAAGCAGTATCTTTAAATACTACTGGAAATGTTGTAAATGATTATGTTAGACATGACTTTTATTAGGGGTTTAAGAACTTAACTAACGATGATTTAGTGCATTGGTTAAGTGAATATCTTAGTAATATTGATAACTATAATGTAAATTATAGTAAATATATGCACAAAATTCTTACTTATACTCCAGAATTTAGTAATGGGGCGGTAATGGCAGATGTAGTACAAAATTTAATAAAAAAGGGTATTATGAAACCACTACCTACTAATGATAATTTATATCTTATTCCGCATTCTGTATCTAAAACAAAAAACGGAGGATAGGCTGCATACGTATATGATAAAAGTAATAATACTGTACGACAAGTAAGTGTTAATGATATTCCGCAATATCAGGAACAAATCATTAACAAATACAAACAAGCGCAAGCCACTGGAGATAGTTCAGTTACTAGTTCTAGATATGGAAGATTCTTTACTTAGCAAACTCAGTCTTAGAAAAACGGTGGAGTTCTAAAAGCTGCTGAAGGCACTACACTTAATCCAGATTTAGTTTCACCTGGGTGGGCACAGTTAAACTTTGGTTGGGATGATACAGGCCATCCTTATGGTGCAACTACCCCATTAACGGGTTGGGAAGGTGCTAGACATAATAGAAGAACTTCTAAAATTGGCATTCCTCCAGTTGCGCCCACCATTACTGGGGCGTATGAATAGTAGAGAAGATATGTAAATTCTGGGAGTATCATACCAGATGTACGCTCTGCTTATAATAATTGGAAAACTACAAATTCAGATAAATCTTATTAGGATTTTGTTGATTACTATAATAGCATAGTTCAAAAAGCCCGAGATATTTCTCGAACTAAATTTGAAAAGGGTTATAAGAGCAATGATTTTGGAGAACTTTATGATAGTTATAATTGGCTATACGGATCAAGCGCAGCTAAGTATGATCCCGAAAAAGGATTCTTAGGAGCAGAACCTAAATTAAGAACAGTATTAGGTCAAACTATGTTTAACCGAACCCCTCTAGCTTTTAATAATGATGAAGAAGCAGCTTCTTCCAGATTAGGATTATTAGCAGATAATGATTGGGGTTCTTAGGTGTGGGTAAATAATGAAGGTAAACTTGAACTAAGACCCACTACACCACCGCCAACACCAACTCCAGAATAGAACCCAACTCCAGAATAGAATCCTGATAAAGGTGAACCTACCGGTGATAAAAATCCTACTGGTGGTTCAGAACCTGATGAACTAAGTGAAGTAGACTTAAAAAAACGACAAGCTGCTGCATTAAAGAATAAATATTGGAATGAAGCCGCTACAACTTTATTAGGCGCAGGAAGACTCGGATATTCTATTGGTACTAATAATAGAGTAGCGGATACTATTAATAAAGCTCTAGAGCCGGCATTGCAAAATACTTATGAAAGATATTCTCCTGTAACAGGGGCATTTAGTATTGCTTAGCAATATAATAATGCAGCTGCTTAGTTAATGTCTACAGCTAGTCAACCTTACACTTCTGACGCAAGTCTAAATGCTGCAAGGGTCTTGGATGGCCAAATGAAAGCTAATACCACCCAAATTGAAGGAGCATTAAAAGACGATGCTGAAATTTAGCATACAGCAGCCGCTGCCTTAGCGCGTCAAGAAGATAATATAAAGAGGCGTTCTGACTTAGGAAATACCAATATGAAATCTATTATTGATAATAATAAATTAGCAGCCGAACTAGAAGCAACCAGACTTAAATAGAATTGGCAATCAATAGATAACTATCTTAAAGGAATTGAAAAAGAAACTAAAACTAAGATGGCTACTGATAGAACTAGAGCTGAGAATTTCCAAATGGAAACTGAACAATTTAAGAATCAATTAGAGTACGCTAATAATATTGCTGAATTAAAAGACCGTTATAATAAATGGAAAACTCTTCCGGGAAATGAAAATAAGACCCTGTCAGAATTTGATACTGTTACAGACGGCCAGTATTCTAAAGCATTAACTGCAATATAGAATAGATATAAAGAGAATTCTTATAAGAATTATGGTTAGATTTATGGATATCCTTATGTACCAATTACTAACTTTAATATGAACGATTATCCTAAGCTACGCTTTAAAAACGGTGGTAATCTATCTTTATATAGTTAGTATTTAATTAATAAAGTAATCAAAGATGCAAATAATACCTAAATTACAATAGGGGGGCTTTGCCTCCCTATTTACAACATATATACCCACAATCGGGGAAACCCCAACCGCAACAAGTTCTAAGGAAGATACTACTAAAACAACTACCACAAGTAAAACAGCAGATGACGATAACTTTTCACAGAAAGAATTAATTCAATTACTTAATAAAGTAGATGGTCTTCCTAATGACATGTAGGCTATTGGAAATAGTATTATTAATTCTTTATAGTTATAGGCGTTAGGAGGTACTGCTTCAGATATAGCAAGTGCTTATCTTAGTAATTTAATACAAGTTAAATAGGCGTCTTTTAATAAAAAAGAATATGATAAAGCCTATAAAATAGTTGCTAATAATGGAGGACTTAATGAATATGCAATTACTCCTTCTGGTGGACTTATAGCATTAGATAAGGATACTGAACAAATGATTCAAATTTCTCCGCAAGAATACCTAAATAATACAGGAAAATACGAAGCAATGACTAACTCTAATTTGTTATACCTTAGAAGTAATTCTTCTTCGTATGCAATGAAAAATTAGATATTAGAAACTGTTTCTAATGGTATAGGACTTGGAGAAGTTAATAAAATGATTAAAGAACGTCTAATTCATCTTGGAACTAACAGTATGACTCAATCTGGATATTCTGTTAAAGAAAAATCCTAGATAGTACAAGGTCTTCAAGTACTAGATAAAGTAGCCAGTGAGCAAGTTGCAGGTAAAACAGGAATGACATTAGATGGCCTTTACAAAAATAAAATTATTACTAAAGATTAGAAAGAGCAAGCTCAAGCAGCTTTACTTTATATATACACTACCCTTCCAACTAATGCCCAAACTTTATTATAGGTAAAATCTGGAAATACAAAGAACCCAAAATAGGGGGCTGCAAATTTAATTTCGTACCTTATTACTTCTGGAATTAATAATACTTATGAACAAGATACTACTTGGGAAGGTACTTTAGAATAGGTATTAGCTAAACCAGGTACAAAAGGGTCTAAATCAGGTTCTGACTCGAATGACAATGATGATTTATCTACTAAAGCTAAATCAGGACCTTATACAGATATGGTAAGAATGATTGGTGGTAATAGTATGGATATTTCTATTAATAAGGGCACTAATTATCAAATGAGTGCTAATGGTGTAAATTATCCATCTATCCCAGATACTACAGGTAAACCAGTAGGAAGGACTAGTTTAGATAATTTACTTAATTCTGGTCTACAAGGAATTATCACTGATAGATATGCTATTACATTTGGTAATGTACCATTATCAGATACAGATTTTGATAATATTATGTATTCTGGAAGCGGTGGTACTATGGCTATCTTACCAACTAAAATGGCTGATAATGGCAGAAAAGTAGTGGATTTAGAAGCTCTTGATAGATGGGAAGCCGCCAATAAAGAGTTGAGAAGTATGGGTATTAATTCAGTATATGATGATACGCATTAGAAACAAATTGCTCAAGTTCTTATTAAGCATAATCTAGAAAAATTAGTTAACATGAGTTCTGGTACAATAGATCTCAGTGAATTAGGTCAATTCTTAATTGTAGATGGCTATGCTGTAGATAATACTAGTAGAAATCATTTTGGAAATAGTGATTATGTATCTCGTATCAATGATGATCCAGATATAATTAGTATGATTGAATAGGCGTTATCTACAGATGATAATAAATATAGTATAGACCCAGATAACTGGTATGACTTTAATGGTCATGATAATATCTACAGAGGAAGTATTTATATTCCAATTACTTCTAATATACATCAAGCCCAAACCGCTGAAGGCCAAAAACTTTATCAAGATGACGCCACAGTAGAAGAATATAAATATCAAAGATTATAGAAAATGATTGGCGCAAAAAGCGCGTCTAAGGATCTTATAGGACGATAATTATGAGAGAAAACGATTGGATTGTAGCAACAATAAATAATCCTGATTTTTCTAATTAGGATTTTAAAGATGTACTAGATATGAATATGGACAACACTTAGCTATTACCATATTCAGCATATACTTCTAGTCCATTCATTACTCAAAATGAAAATTTTAAGAATGCAGACGGTACTTTCAATGAAACTAAATTTAAAGATTTTTATACTAAATCATTAGATTAGTTTCAAACTTTTAATGAAGATACGCCAGCAATAGATAATTTTGAATATAGTTTATTTGATGCAAATAGAACTGCTAAATCACGGATAAAAGATTCTGGATTTAAATTAGAAGTAATATCTAATCCAGATAGAATGGCTACTGGTATAGCAGGTAGAAATCAAAAAACCACCAGTCCTCTTTCTAGAAGCGAAATGGCACAGTAGTCTAAAATATGGAATACCGCAGAATAGAAATGGGAAGATTATTCTCCTAATGATATTTCTCTAACATCTAATCCTATAGGATGGGCTAAACAATTATTCTCAGACCCTTTAGTAAAAGCTACTTGGGATGAGGAAGGTGATAGCCCTAATCCTATAACGGGTCAAATGGAGCATCATAATAAAGGTGATTTAAAATTAAACGATGAAGGACAATATTATTATGAAACTTTAAATGGTAGATCTTTAGTAGGTAAAGATGTATTATCAGCTACAGATATACTTACGATAGACGGTGAAGGTATTAATAAATATGATTTTTTAGATTCTGATGATCTAGATAAATCGGCAACTGGTACTGTAGCTAAAATGGCCTTATCCGTAGCACCACTCTTACTAGGTGGTCCTATATCTACAATATATAGTGGGGCATTAATTGCAAGAGAAATGGGTAAATCATTACCTATGCTTTATGGAATGGTTTCTACATTATGGGGGAATGATTAGGATTCTACTTTATTAAATACTATTGCTGCTGTAGGACAATAGTTAACAAGTGGAACTTCCGATTACGCTAAGGAGCATACTTTTGCATTTGAAAATATTGCGTCATTAATTGCAGATGTGGCTACTCAATGGGGACAGCAAAAAGGAATTGCTAATTCTATTAATAAATTAAAAGGTTCGTAGTCAGCAGTGGCAAACGCGTATAAGGACGCAGAGGCTTATTATACAATACAAAGTTAGCGTATATTAAAAGATGCACAAGAAGCAGCTAAGATGGGTAAAATTGAAGGAATGGCCCCAATACAATATGTAGGCAATCCTAAGGATTGGCAAAATAGTGCATTAGGAAGAGCTGCGTTACGTAAGTTTGTGGAACCAGCTAAAGAGTTAGCTTAGAAAAATGCTAGACTTGGAGCTGATGCGTCTTTAGCATATATGGCTATTATTTCTAATACGGATGTATATCAAACTATGCTTGAACACGGTGCATCTAAAGAAGACGCTGCTAAAGTAGCATTCGGTAGCACTTTAGGTATGTTTGCAGTAGATAAGTATATGCATTTAGGCGAAATGTTCTTTGATGAATTAAGTCAAGAAACTAAGGTAGCTGTACGAAGTGCAATAAAGAAAGAATCAGAATCTATAGCTACAGATCTTACGCAAATAGGTATAAATAGTCCTGCAACAAAAGAAAGTAAATTTAAACTAATTCAAAAAGGAATAGATTTCGGTAAAGGATTTATATCTAAATATGCAGATGATATTAAAAACCATACAACTGGTGTTTTTGGTAAGGCTCTTGGTGAGGGTTTAGAAGAAGTTACTGAAGAAGTTGTAACCGACTTATCTAAACAACTTTATTAGTTGGCAGGTGAATTTTCTCCTAACTTCTTAAATAATTCAGGAATTACTGATGTAGGAGCATGGGAAAACTGGTAGGAAAGATATTTAATGTCCCTTCTTGGCGGCGGTCTTGGTGGTGGTTTATTTTATGGGGTTAGCGTTGCAAATGGCCAAGTACCATTTCATAGAGATACTACATAGGATGAACTTATCTATCTCATTGCCAATGGAAAAACTAATGAAGTATTATCTGAATTGGATAAGTGGCACGATAAAGGTAAATTAGGAAATAAAAATATATCTGCTTCTAATTATGAATATGGATCAGATGGAAATCCTGTATATTTAACGGCAGATAAAGGTGATTCTTAGAATGATTATGTTTATAACACATTAAAAAAATCTGTACTATAGATACAGGATATTTTATCAACTAATGGGACAGATTTAAGTGATGATTAGTTATTTGAATAGATGGTTGCTAAAGAATAGCGATTCATTAATATGAAAGCCCTGTTAAAAGATGTAGCATATTCTACTAGATATCATCAAGATTTCCGAGAAATGACTAAGAAGTTACTTAATGCAGAACAAGATTTAAAAATTGCTTATGGTACTAAAGATGGTACAGTAAAAGGAGAAAAATTACCCGATGCTGTAAGTTCTGAAGTTAAGAATAACCCAACTAGACTTGAAAATATAAAAGCATTAGAAGATAAAGTAGAATCTCTAAAAAAAGAAAGAGATAAATTTCTTAGTGGAGAATATTCTATGAAATATACTGATAAGATGTTATTTGCAATAGACTCTTATCTTAATAGCGAGTTTACCTCTATGACCTATGAATAGTGGGTTAAAGCTAATAAAGGTAAAACAATAGATAAATTAACGGAAGCTGAAAAACGTGCTTATAAAACTGAATATTTAAATTATAAGAAATCTAAATAGAGTTTAGATTTAGATGAAGCTTTTGATTTATATAAAGCTATTGCAGAGAAAGTAAACCCACATATTAAAACTTTACAAGATAATGCTTTATTGTTTAAGTATAATTCAGAAGCTTTAGCTAAAGTATTTGCGCAAGACGGGCCTATTGCTAATGCTAAATCTTATTCTTATGATGAAAAACTTCCAGACGAATCTGAAGAAGATTTTGAAAATAGAGATAAGAAATTAGAAAAAGAATCTGATGCAGATTTTCTTAATAGAAAAAGAAAAAGATTAGATAAAATTGCAGATCTTAATAAAGAATCCTGGTATAAGTTAAGAGACGGTATATTAGACTTAGTTGACACAGCAGGAGATTATGTAGATCCGGCTTTCTTACGAAGATTGCATGCTGTATTAAGAGTAAGAGAAAATGATTCTGCTAAATCTATAATTGAATCTGCAGTTAAACAATTATAGTAGAATTCTGTAGGTTTTGAAAAAGATTTATATGGTATATTTAAAGATTTAAAACCTGATTTATCTAATGTAGATGAAATAAGACAAGCCATAGAGAATTATATTGAAGATATAGTAGTAAAACCCTACGATAGCTTTTATGGGACTAATAAAAAAATAGGAACTACTACTCAATATAACCATAATTTAGCTGGATTATTTAATGGTGACCCTAATAGTGGAAAGCATTTTAGTGATATTTTTCCAGAATTTAGACATTTAGGAAAATATAATATTCGCACCAATGACTTAAGAAAATTAGCTTCTAATATAGCTAACATTATAATAGCTAATTCCTCTGCAAATGCTAATGAAGCAGACAGATCATAGCTAGCCAGTTTACAAGAAGTCTTTTCTGGATTAACTGTCAGTGCTACCGCAGATTCAAAAAAAGTAAATGCAGATGTAGGCCATCTGGTTCCTGAATATATTTAGTACTATAAAGATTTAATTACTAAAGGTACAGACCCAAAAGAAGCTAGAAAACTACTAGAATAGAAAATACTTGAATATACTGGGGATGTCAATAATACTAAAAATTTACTAGATGGATTTTTAGGATATAACGAAAATGCTGATCCTAATATTTTAGCTAAATTAGCTAGTAAAGAAGGAGACTATATTGGAAGTATTGATGAAGATACAAAGAACAGTATATTAGAAGCTATTAGACGACCTATTATAGAAGAAGCCAATAGATAGTTAGATTTATTAAGACAGGAAATACAAAATGATCCAGTTGTATCATTATTTAATGAAATACGCGCTAAAATAGATTCTGACAATCCTATAATAGATTTAGTTAAAAAGTTTGCTTCAAGTATAAATTATACTGGTAATATTGAATCACTATTAGATAAAATTCATTAGAAATTCTTAAAATCGAAGAATGTAGAAGACTTTGTACTTACTGATTCTGAATTAGAAGATTTAGAAGAAGCTTCCAAAATTCTTAAATTAGTAAGAGCTTACTTATATGCAGCTGGAGTTGATCAGGGTATTGCATTTCCAGCAGGACATAATAAAGTAATGAATGATTTTGCTAAAAATCATCCCAAAGAAAATCCCGATTTTAAAGAACTTCCTACATTACCTCAAGATATAGCTAACATGTATATGTTAGAAATTGAAAGATTTTTAGATGAAATAGATCCAGAAAGCCCAATGTCTTGGGCATCCTTATCAGCTATTAATTAGGTAAATAAAACAAGAAAGTTACTTGTCGCTGATTAGAAATATGTAAAGGCTAAGTTAGACTTTTTTGATATTATTAAAGCTAATAGAGATGCTGTAAGATTTACTATTAAAGGTATACATTTTGATTTATTAGATGGAATTGAAAAGATAGTAGATGATAATCCAGCAGTTAAATTACATAAAATAGAAAATCTTTTCTATATAAATCTGCATAAGGCATTAAATAGTGGGATAACTATTGAAGAAATTTTGAATGAATCTAAGATGTTAGAAACATTATTAGATTTAAGTAAAATTTTAGAATAGTCTACCGCGGATCTTGATGACCATATTAGTTACGGAAAACTTACGGAATATGATAAGTTAATCTACTTAGCTACTATTTCAGGAATAAGTTCTAATGAAATGGGTAACTTTGTAAAATCTAATATAGAAGATTCTGCTAAATCTAAGGATGAAAATAAAGTAACAGTTCCTCTTACTATTCAAGAGCAATCATCTAGACTAGCTTTAGCTCATATTAAAAACCCAAAAATATTTAATGGTTTTATTAACTATGCATTAAAAGTAGTCGATCCTAAAGGGAAAAACCCGAAAGCAATTTTAAGTAACTTTGTATTTATTTAGGGGGGTGCAGGAGCAGGTAAAACAACAGTAATTGCCAAAAATGCTTCACGATATATAGCATCTGATGATATATGGTTATCCGCCCCTAAAGAAGACTAGCTTAAAAATCTTAAGAATATTATAGGAAAAGGAGTAGCTAAAACACGTAGAGATTTTATGCTACAATTTATAGACTCTAACACCTATGAAAAACTTATATCTGAATTAGAAACAGATGCAGCTAAAGCCACACTTACTACTTTAGATAGGGATATTTCAAAATTAAAAGCATCTGTAAAATTAGCAGATCCAAAAAATGCTCCTAAATTAATTATTATTGATGAGATAACTCATTTTAGCGTTCCAGAATTATAGATAATTAATTGGTTTGCTAAAAAACATAACATAACAGTAGTTGCTTTAGGAGATACTATGCAATAGGGATTTAGAAGTAATATAGGTATTTGTAATATTGATTTTGACCGAGCCTTTACAATAAGATCCTCTTATTTATCTATATCTTTAAGGGATGTTAACTTACAAAAAAGTTAGAATTTAACTAAGGTTTCTAATCTATTAAAATAGTTAAATGCTATATCAGATGATGATCCATAGGGAAACAATAAAGCAGAAAAGATTGTAAAAAATATTCCTGATTTAAGATTTGCAGTTTATAATGAAGATGTACTTAATGGTGATTTAATTACCCCAACAATAGATGCTAAACAAGTTGCTAAATTACATGGTACTATAGCTTTTGTAGGAGATACTAACGGGGCTGCATATAATACGTTAAAAAATAATTTAGCAAAGGATAGCACATTGTTGGTTGCCTCTACAAAAGAAATATAGGGGTAGGAGTTTGATTATATTGTAGTAGATACGAAATGGAAAGTACCAACAGATCTTTATGATCAATTAAATTAGTTATCTACTTTATATACACTAATGAGTCGAGGTAAATCTGGTTCTATATTTATAGATAATGGGTTAAGTAACTATATAGGTTAGAATACTATTTCTAGAATTAAAGCAATAGCCCCTAATTTAAAGAACGCTTTAGACCCCTTCATTAAAGCCAAGAAGGCTTTACTTGACTAGTTGGGATTAATTTCTAATGAGGATTTTGATAAATTATTAAAAGGAGAAACCACTACTAAGTAGCCACAAAAGCCTACTGAGTAGGAAACTACTCAATAGGCTACTTAGAATCCAGAACCGCAAGCTTCATCTTAGTAGACCACACAGCAACAAAATCCAAATACATAGCCACCTACTACTTAGAATCCAGAATCACCTATATCTAGTGAAACACAGCAGAATCCAGAACCTACGTAGAATAATGCTACAAAAAGTACTATAAATCCTGAACCCGAACAAACAAATCCTGAATCAGAAGAAGTTCCTATTATAGATGATTCGCTTGATAAGAACACAATAATTGAAAATAATGAGCAAGCCGTAGAAATAGTAGGATAGTCAGTTGGGGCTTCAGAAGACGACGATATTAAAATAAATAATAATTTACTATTAGATAAATCTAAAACTCCAATTAGAATATATGGATCAGTACATCTTACTGGATTAGCTGTGGAAGAAGAAGGTAAAGGTAAAAATAAAATAGAACGCTGGAGAAATACTTGGGCTGGCGGCCCCAAGTCTGATATGCAAATGCTTCTTGAACCTGATAAGACTATTGAAAGCCCTGAAGATAAAAATGCATACGCTTCAGCAATGTTAAATTTTAAATCAGTACTTTTATATCATGGAAGAACTGCAAGAGATTATGAATTACTCAGTAAAAGTATAAAGGATATTATTGATGAAGATACATTCCAAAAAGGAATTCAATATAAAATAGTAGTTAGACCATAGAACGAAACAGATAATTTCTATGGTTTTACTGGATTGAAAAAAGAATTATTATCTATAGACGGTTACGTATATTCTGTAGTAGCTGAATTTAAAAATAAAAATGGAGAAATTTGTAGAGTTACTCTAGGTGGTTTAGCGAATCCTGAAAGTTATAAAATTAGAGATATTGGCAAACTATCCGAAGATGATCAAAAAGCATTTGCAAACAATAAAGAAAACTATGAAAATATATTTAAATAGTTAACTTAGAAAGCTAATGATAATAATGGAACATTTGAAATAGATGTTACCCCACAATTCTCTGGATTAACTGCAATACGTAGATATACATATACGTCAGATTATAAAGAAAGAAGAGTTCCAATTAGAAACTTACAAGAATATGCACAATCTCATCCATATACTGTAATTTCTGATCCTTATATTGTTACTCGTAATGATATTAAAACACTTAGCGATTGGGGAGGAAACGCGGTAGTATTTGTATCTAATGATACAACACTTAAAAAGGATGAACTAGTTGATGAATATATAAAAGAAAAACAGAGCCAAGCTCAAAATGATGTAAATGTCTTTTAGAGAGAAATGACCCCAAGGGTTAGAATGATTCCCTTATGGAATAGAGGTATATCATTCCATGATTTAATATGGGCTAAAAAAGATAGTTTCACTAGAATAACTCAAATCATTAAAGATAAAAAAGTTACAGATATATTTCCATTTGAAACAGACGCCGCAGGCATTCGTATGTATAGATCTTTATGGAATTTCCGTGCAAATTTGCTTAGATTTAGCGATGCTTATTCTAACTTTAAAGAAGAGGCTACTAAAAAACTTACATCTGTATTTTAGACTGATGAGGAGCAAGATAATTACATAACTCAGATATTACGATACAAAAATGCACTTTATTTACAATAGAATCTGCAGGATAGAATTAATAACGGAAATAAAGTCTCATAGAAAGAAGTAGATAATGTAAATTCTATTATAAGTTCTACCTCAGAGGAAATTAAAAGAGGCTATAATGAAATAGGTGATCTTATTGATAAATTTAATGATAGATTAAGTACAGAAGTTAGACAATTCCGTTTAGGAGGAGCCGTTAATGATACAGGTGTTTATTTAGGATATTTAACTAATATAAAATAGGATAACCCATTCTATAAAAAATATATAGAGAAAGGAGAAACACCAGTAGGTATTTATATAGAACCGGCTACTGCAGCAGAATATTTAAATAGAATAGATTAGTTATTTGAAGGGCCTATTAAACAAGTAGTAGGAGAACCCATCTACAGTAAAACTGGCAAACCATTTGAACATGATCGTATTATCTCTATGAATACTAACGATGATAATTCACTTGGATTTAAAAAGACAAGTCCAGTTAGTTTAGTAATGAGCGGTGCAGATATTGAGGTAGATGATGGTATAAATAAAGCTACTATTAAATTAGGGGACGATACTGGAATGAAGAGATTTCCAGTATTATTAGCTAAAGTACTTTATAAAATATCTAAGAAAGTAGGTTTAGAAGAAGGGCCTTATGAAGATTGGGATAAGATCCAATTTATAGATAAAGATGGTAATAAATTAGAAGTAAATTCTGATAAAATATTAGATACATTCCCAATAGGTGGGCCAGGGCATAACTTTAAACCAGCTTATGACTTTGATAGAACATTAGCTCTAGCATTCCATGGCACTACAGAGGATGTTGAAACAGACGGCTTAAGAGCCACGGATGCTTACTTTAAACATGGTATGTTTACTGACCCTATAGGCAGTAGTTTAATAATTGATGTAAATGGTAGTGCGGTATTAAAAGGCTGTCTGAATGATCCTAGATTATTTTTAATAAATGTAGAAACTGACATGCCTATTTTCTACGTAAATTTTGGTAAATTAAAAGAAGATTTACAAACTCCAAAACAAGAAGAATAGTTAAAGGAACCACAAGAGTCTATTTAGACTTATCAAGTCCCACAAATTTTATAGAATCTTAATTTAGGGGCAGCTTTAAATTCTATTTAGGAAGAAGCTGGAAAAATAGAAAATTTGCAAGAAAGAGAGCATTATGTGGAAGAAAAAATAAATAATAATTTAAAACGTAGTTTATCATAGCAAGCTTCTTCGGCTTTAGATATTAACAAACTATTAAGTATGCCTATAAAGTATACTTATGGGGAGAAGGCTCCTATTACGTTATAGGAATATTTAGAAGAAAGAATAGGTCAAAAAATAGATCCAACAGACCAAAATAGTGTTTATGTAGATTCTGATAATAATATAGTTATTAATAACAATGTTTTAAGTATTAATATGGATTCTTCTGTAGATTATGATGAGTTTATTGAATTAGAACCTGTTATTAATGAAAATATACCGTAGGTTCCAGATTTAAATTATATTAAGAATAGGATGTAGCAGATTATGGATAGTATGACTAATTAGGAAGATAAACAGTTTGTAGAACAGTTAGTAGAAGATCATTTAGGAAATGGGGTGGCACTTACAGATAAAGACTCTTTATATAAAGCTATAGAAGCTATTTCTGAAGGAATTGAAAATAATGAGCAAATAGCGGATGATTACGAAGCTTTATCAAATTCTATGGACATACTATTAAAAGAAGTAAGTGATAATAAAACATCATGTAAATACTAATTAAAATGAGTTGTATATTAAATTTATTTAAAAAAGCAGAATAGAATTCAGATACATATAAGAAAAATATTCAAACTAGAGATAGATTACTTAGAACTTTAAAAAGAAGATCAAAAAGTACTGATAATGCTTAGGAAATATATGATAAGATTATCAAAGATAAAATAGACGCCGAATGGAATTTAGAAGATACTAATAATCCTGATTTTAAAAAGTCTGTATATGATCTAATAGATTTTATTAATTAGGGAATAGATGAATAGCAAGGAGTACCTGATACTATGAAAGCTAATCTTAAAGAATTAGTAACTAAAAATCTTGGAGAAATTGCAGAGGGTAAGGTTTCCGTAACTTAGTTTACGGAACCTGATTCTCCTTCTATCGAAGGATCTGAAGATATGCCAAATGAACAAACTCGTACTGCTATGAAGTTGCAAGAAATAGAAGAGGGGTTTTATGGGACTAATATAAAAGCAGCTAAATTTAGAAGAGATGAGTTTGGTAAAGAAATTTTACATAGATGTATAGTAGACACTAAGAATAATGTAAGTATTAGCACTCCAGAAGAGTTAAATATTTCTATATGTAACTTAAAGAATGCTTATTACAATAATATTATTCAGTATTTACAATCAATAGATGAAAATTATACCCCAGAGACTAAAAGAGTATTTAATACTAAAGGAAAACTAGACTCTAAGTATATTATTCCTCTTAATAAGTTCTTTAATTTATTATCAGAATATAAAGAAAAAGGAGAACTTGATAGTAAAATAACTAACGGCTGGTATAAGACTATATCAGGAAATACAGACCTATTTTATCAGGCGTTAAATTCTTATGTTTCTTTAGTATATTTTGATGATTGCTTAAAGTAGATGACCGATAATATTATCAGACCTATAAAAGGGACTGAAGGAAGTGAGGTTGATAGAGACTATTTAAAATATAATTTCTATATAGGAACAGACCATAAACATAAAGATCATTTAAATTCAGAAAATAGAGATGCATTAAAAGATATATCTAGATATTCTAAATTACTTGTCACAGATATTAAGATATACACAGAAACAGGTTATCGAGGTAAAAACTGTTCTATGAATGACTTTACTAATGCTTTTTCTATACTATTCTAGAAAGCTTTTACTTCTAGTTCATTTAACTCTTGGCCAGCTTTACAGAGGATAATCTTAAACTTTCATAGTAATCCAACATACTATATGAGATAGTTGTGTTTGGCAATATACGATATACAAGGTAATAAAATAAATAGTAACTTTTAGGAAGCTGCAAAAAAAGCGGGTATTTCTCAAAATTATATAGACACTCTTTATTCTATTGCTAAATATGCTATAGAATTAGGTAAAATTGATGTAGTAGACATAACAGAAAAAGGGTTATCTGGAACTGCTTATCCTAAATTAAATGTACTTGCTGGAGTAGCTGATAGAACTATGGAAGCAAGTTATTTATAGTCTATATACAGTTCAGCTACTAATATGTAGCAAGTATCTATTAAAAAGAAATATACAGATACTAAGTCTTTATACACTATAATAAATAATATTAATACTAGACTAATTAGGGATTTACAAGAAACAAGAGAAAAACGTTTAAATAAATACAAAGTTACATTACGTGATTAGAACCGTACTGCAGTAGTAACTTTATTAAATACAGTATATACGGATCCTAATGGAAATAGGCAAGCACTTAAAGTATAGATAGCAGTAAATGTTTCAGGGGAACAATTAGCAACTAATAGAAGCGGCACTTTACGATTTATAGTTAATAATAAATCTTATAGAAGTACTGAAGCTAATCTAAATAAGGTACTTAATGATGCGTTTAAAGATATTGATTTAGGTACTATAGAAAATGTAAAAGATTTACTTAATCCTACATAGAATGATGTTGCAAAGTAGTTATTTGTTAATACTTTACAATTCTTAGATGATTATCTACACTAGGATCTTTATTCTGAAAATGGTTTAAATACATTATACTTATATAAACAAGGGTATACACAATAGGGTACATTCCTTAATGCTATGCTTATTGATGCTGTTAGAGCCACAGCCATTGATAAAATATATAGTGATTTTAATACTCATCCAGAATATTCTGGGGATAAATTAAAATTTAAAGATTATATAAGTAAAAAAGTTACTGCCTTAAATTCATACGGATTCCCTAAAAGTGATAGAATTCCTAAAGGGGTATTTAGATCTAATGCAGTAGGTATTCCAGATATCTATTTACTTGGTTAGAGTTCGGCGTGGATCGATAATCTTAATGAAGCAAGAGCTATATTAACTGGCAGTATTTCTAGAAGTGCTACTAAGGATATTAATAATAACGCTATTGCTAATAATAGAACTTCTTATTTAGGAGGTAATTTAAATTATTACATTAATAAATATAGAGATTCTGAGAAAGTTGAAAAAGGGCAAGCTACTACTCCGCTATTGTTTACTAAAGTTAATGATTTAGTACTTAATCCTGTATTTAATACAGATTCTGCTAGTAAATTTGGTATTAAGAAAAATACTAGACAAATGAGTCTTGGGGAATTATCCTACCAGTCTATTATATAGAATTTTTATAGTAATTTCTTTTAGCCTACTTGGGACGGTTCAAAATTTAATGCTAAAAAGAACCCATTAGCAGGCACTGTATTAATATAGCCTACTACTTATTCCGATAAGGTTTCTTTTGTAACTTATCCAGTAAGGGTAGATAAGGCATTAAATATGCCGGGTAAATCATACAATGGTAAAACAATATGGCAATTAAATACAGAAGAATTAATAGACTTATTCTCAGAAACTATAGGAAAAGCGTATGAAAATGCATTAAATAATGTTATATCTGATTATACAAAGATATTTGGGCCACAATATAACACAGTAGAAGCTATTAATGAGCGGATTAGTAAACTATCTCCTGAATAGTTATTATAGTTAGCTGAGCAACACCATGTAGATCTTATGTTAGATACTCATTATAGGGCTATTACTATAAATGGAAAGAAAAGATGTAAACTGAATGAAAGTTTAGTATATTAGGGTACTATGCTAAAATCACCCGAAGCTGTAGCAGATATATTTAGAAGAGAAAGCGTTAATTTTATTAATGATTTACTTGCTTCACATACTATATTCTATACAACTAATTTTGATGATTCTGGAAGTAAATCTCAATCTGTAAATGTTGTAAAAAGTATTATAGAATCAATGTTTCCTAAGACAGCTGAACGGACCGATTATTATCAAAAATGGGTAAAGAATAATAAATTAATTTTAGCTAAAGCTGGTGGTAAAGAATATATTCAAGGGGAAGCTATTCCAGAAGGTGTTAGCGTAGAACTTAATCCATTATTAGAAAAGTATCTCTATACTGATTCGTTATTAGCTAATAATTTAAGATTAGAATTAACTGGTTCTGAAATAGCACATCCAGATAAATCTAAAATAGATATTAATGAAAGATTAATTGAGGCTAATGTTACTCCCGATAAAGTTCCAGAATTATCTGAAATTTTAGAAGATGGCACTTATAAATTTAACGATAGAGTAAATGATTTAGTATGGCTAAATTAGAAAATCTAGACTATAAAGAATAAAAATATAGCCAGAGTAGTATAGAATGTATACAGTAGGACTGTTACTGAAATAACTAATGTTGCTTAGGGTACTTAGCTAAAACGTAATGTAATTATCCCTGCAACTTTACAATATGTATAGAGCAATAATATCAAAGGCCCTAGGCATAAAATGAATGTTGCAATTATAGAAGATCTTAAAGCTCCAATATATAATTTTAGAGGAGATTCTGCAACAGAAGATGCTCATGATGGTAGTGCTTTAATTGATATATTTACTTCTATATTAGAAAATTTTGCATTACTTGATTAGGAAGTAGGGGTAGATAAAAAACCTATTTGGCATCATTTTGATTCAAGAACAATGTCAGCTGTATTATTAAAATTTGCAACATTTACAATAACCGCTGAACGAATGAGAAATTCTCTTAAAGATAATGATATTAATTTATATGATGTCTTTAAGAAAATGACTGATAAAGCTTGGCGAGATGAAAATGGTAATTGGACAAATGAACAAGGAAAAGAAATCGATTTAACCCATTCTGACTTTCTTGGAAAAGAAGTTGTATTTGGTGATTAGATATTAAGAGGTAGAAAATTATACTACGAAGAAAATGGCAGACACTACCAAATACTAGATTTTAAAAGAGATGCTAACGGTAATTATTATACTATAGAAGCACCTACTACAATATCAGGGAATTCGGGAAATGTTTCTATATCAAAATATAAGGTATATCATTTTTATAAAGCAGATGGAACTCATCTAAAAGTTAAGGCCGATATGAATACCGAAGTGGTTGAAGCACCACAAGGAACTCATACAATTAACTCATTATTTTAGCTTTATAATGCATTAGGTGGTATCTATGCTGAAGAAATAGATTCTAATGGAGAGTTGCATTATACAGATGTAGCCGCATTTGGTGTAGTTGATTTTATAAATACAATAGGGTTTAAGCAGACAAAAAATATAAACTATAGTACTATAGATTAGCGGGAAGTTTATCAACCATTAAAAGAAATGTAGATTAACTATGTTGCTAATCATACAGCTGTTAAAAATGGTGCTACTAATATAAACCCATCTTCTTCCTGGGCTGATTCTTCTAATTTACGATATATGACATTAGATACTGATGGCTTAGGGATCTAGATGGACGCAGATCATACTATTGATGAAGCTGAGTTAACTGAGTTCTCATAGGTTATTGCCGCTCTAGAAGCAGGTGGACGATTGCATGATAGAACTAAACTTGTATATAAATCATTAGGACAATTATCAGTATTAGTTTCTAAATTAGAAATAGATGCAGTAACAAAATATATTCAAGCTTAGAATAGTAATTTATCAACAACTTTAATTAGATCTGAACTATATGATTTATTAGGTAGGGTATTAATTGAAAATTACAAACCTAAACCTAACTATATGGATTTAGCTGGATCTATAGTTAATGAATTAAAGAAGAAATTTAATTTAAATACATCTCATAGATTAGATGAATTACTAGCACCTTTTAGCGATTCAAGTTTATACACTACAGTAACTACTGCGTTTATATCTGAAATTAATAAAAAAGCTATTAAACGTAAGTACCCTGGCTCTGGATGTGTAATGGTTCCAGCATATCATATAGTATAGCAATATAAATATGATGGTAAAATATTTCAAGTACAAGATGTACTAAAACAAGCCCGAAGTTGGAACCGTACTACTAAAGCATTTCATGATTTTGATCCTTCTCAAGAATCTATTACTCAATATAATAAAGCTTTAATAGCACAGTTTTTAAATTCTAAATAGGAATCAGTAGAAAAAGTTGATAATAATAATGATTTTATACCTTCTGACGTAGTAAATGTGTATATAAATGGGGAATATAAAGATACCATTAATTTAGATACTCTTGATACTTATTATCAATTCAAAGGTTATAACAAATCGAATCCAAACCCTACTGAACAAGAAAAGGATGCTAATATAAGAATGTTCTTAGCTGGAAGAATTGCTGCTAAAAATGGAACATTAACAGATACTATATAGCCTATTGTAGGTAATATAGAATATGCTATGAATGTTACTAGAGCAAGAGACTTAGCTCCAGCAAGGATTAGTTGGGAGTATTAGGATAATGAAGGAAATACTCACTTTACTAATATATTTGATACAGAAGAAGTACGAAATACTTTCTTAACAGATACTAAGGATAGAAAAGCTGTATAGAGAGTATTTGACGGCTTAGCTAAAGGTATTTATAAAGGATACAAAATTACCAATTTAACAAACGAAGCCGCCGAATTAGTAATGTCCAATCTATATGCTTCTAAATTTAATTTAGGAAATAAATCATTAGCTGAAGCCTTAGATAATCCAAACGTATTTAAAGTCCGAAGAATTACTTAGATTAATTCAGATAAGTACGATATTATTTTAAGTAAGAATAATGGTAGAAATACATATATTACTTTAACTAGACCTAAAGTAAATAACTTAGACCCAAAAGCACCTAAATATGTAGGATGGGAGCGCACTAAATTAGAATATGACTTGCAAAGACAACGTTGGGATGTAATTGCCCTAGATAAAAATCGTCAAGAATTACTAAAAGTAGGTCATTATAGCTGGTTATAGAATTATTCTGTAGAAGGTAATAATATAAAGAATGGTAAAGGAGTAATATTAACAGACAAAGATATTAAAGATTAGGGATTAAAGATAATAGATGGAGATAAGGTAGGAAAATATTTTGAACATATATCAAAATATAAAATAACTGAACAAGGTAAAAATAAAAAATTAATACCTTTTACAGTCTATTTTATTAATAGGGATTCTATAGAAGCTGGATATTATACAAATGGTAATATCAATAATAAAGAAGTATAGAATATATTTAAAAAAGACATTGATAAAAGAATAAGTAATATCATTTCTGATTTATATAACATAGATAGTTATAATGGAATTAGATTTAATACTAACTTACGTGAAAGCACTTTTAATCAATTAAAAGATATTATTCCTAATATAAAAGTAAATAATACTCTTAAGACTTGCCTTAATAATATTATTAATTTATATGATAAGGCATTTCAAGAGAAGAAAACTATGTTAGATCCAGAGTATGCTAAGTAGTATAATAATATCTTAGTAGACTATTATAATATTTTTGCTTAGGAATTATATTCATCTTTTGCTAATTCAATATACTTTATATCTTCTCGTATTCCAGCACAGACCCTGCAATCGTTTATGTAGATGAAATTAGTAGCTTTATCAGAAAGTGAAAAAAATGTAGCTTATGTTAGCCATTTTTAGACGTGGTTATAGGGTTCAGACTATAAACAGAGTTGTAGTCTTTAAATCTCGTGAATTGCGGGGAACTTCTTAGAGCCTATATGTACTAATTTAGAGTAGGAATACATCTAAAGGCAGCAACTAACTATTGCTGACATAGTAAAAAGCATGTAGGATTGGACAATCCGCAGCCAAGCGTCCTAGATAAATATTTACAGGAAGGACTTGTTAATTGACAAAATTTCTTGTATATTTATAAGGATGAAGGTTCACAGACTATCCCGAGAGGGAGTAGGAACCTTCGTTTAAATAAACTAACTTTATTAAACGAGGTATGACAAAAAGAAAATTTATTCGACTTAGTAAGGAACAGAAGAGTCTATTAATAGCTCTTCTAATAGGAGATGGAACTATATCTAGTAATTATGTGTTTAAACTATCTCATTCTACCCTGCAGAGAGAGTATTTAGAGTGGAAAGTTAACTTATTAAACACTTATGGAATTAAGAATAATGGGGTAAAAGAATATATATCCAAGTGCGGATATAATACTGGAAAAGAAGTGTTGTACTCACAGATGTCTCTTATCCCAACTATAAAAGCACTGCGTAGGTCTGTTTACGTTCCAAAGAAAACTATTACTAGAAAACTATTAGAATGGTTAAATCCTCTAGGTTTAGCCATCTGGTATATGGACGATGGATGTATTAATGTTAACACATCAAAGCAAAGAAGCTCTATTCAACACACTATTAAGATAGCTACATGTGTTGATGAAACCACTATTAAAACAATAATAAGTTACTTTGATGAAGTATGGGGTATACACTTCAGACCTTTTAAAGAAGGAAAAGGTACTTATTCTATAGCGTCTAGTTCTGAACTAGATTGCGAAAAGTTTATTAAAATAGTAAAACCATATATAGAGCAAGTTCCATCTTTTCTATATAAAATAAGAAAGGATTTAACTAAGGAAGAATTTATAAAATTGCAGGAGTCAGGTTCCGAAGTGCGAGACATTATATTTTAATATAATGATGATATAGTCGGACTTGTGTTGAAAGACATGAGATAAATCGGATATTGATAAAGCATACATAATGGGTCAAGAATTTGATGATAATGGTAAATATATAGGATGGAGTAATTTATTTGATTACTCATCCCCTGAAACATTAAGAGCCTCTCAGAGATTACCATTACCTACAGGAGCTACTTTTGTGAAAGCGGATACTGGAATTGATATTACAGATAATATTAGAGCTATTGAATCAGCTATCAACAAAGCACAAAGGCTTAGATTAGAAGCTGATTTATTAGTTTAGTTAGATAATAAAATTAGTTACGATTAGAAAACAAAGCGTTTAACTACTTATGTAACTTGGGATGATACTGTAGATGGAAATAGTGTCTTAAACGATTTAAATATACATAGTCTTACAAATATAAATCAATCAGATTTAGAAGCTGTGCTACGTAATATAGTATCCTATAATATTTAGGATATTATACAAGATCCAAGAAATATGGATATGGCATACTCTCCAGTAAATATGGATATTATGCGTGAAGCCGCTAATACTAGCCCTCTTGGTTCGGCTGCGTTTAAAATATCATTATTTAATCCTCTTTCTAAATTTAGAATGTAGGAAGAAAATATGGTAGGTAAATAGGTTATTGGTATTGCGGCGGTAGGTGAAAAAGTATTCTTTAATGTTAGTTGGTATTGTAATGAAGGTTTACGTAGAAATAATCCTACATGGTTAAACAATATGAAATTTAGCCATACTTATACAAGAATATAGGGTAGGTATTCTAAAAATATAGTACCAAAAACAGTAGATCATATTGCAAATATTAATTTTGAAGGATGCGAAAAAGCACTAGCTTCTATTACTGAATTAGGTTATAAATAGTAGGGATTATTATTTAAATATAATCTTTCTAATGAAAGTTTAAAAACTATTTCAGATCAAGACCCAAATTATATTGCATATAAAAAGGAATATGATGCTTTAATAGATTCATATAGATCTGAAATATATGCAGACGACTTAATTTCTTAGCTGTTATCAGCTGCCACTGATTTAAAACACTGTAAAAAAAATATTTGGCACTTTAAAAGCAGAGTCAGTGGGATAAAAATACTCAGTGAATTCAGGAAAAGCCCTGTTAAAAACTTAAATTACTTGTAAGAATAATTACCTTACTATAGTAACAAGATTTAAGGTTGGGGTAATCTCTGAGCCATACAATGGTGCAACGACTATTTTAATAAAATAGGATTTAGAAATCCGAAGTGCTGAGAATTCAAATATATTGAATTAAGATATAGTCTAAACTTATATGAAAATATAAGAATAATAAAATTGAATGCTAAAGAGCTTATATTAGCAAAAATTAATTGTAATACAGATCTTGCTAAAGATTATATTCATTTAATAATGATGGGCTTCGATATGAAAGACATTGTAGCTTTTATGACTAGCCCAGCCGTACAGGCTATAGTTAATTTATCTAAAGGAAATATGTATGATGAATATAACTATGAAAGTAAAGTATGGCAAGCAGTAAATACATTAAAAGGTATTTTTTAGGTAGATAATTTTTTACCAGGTACTGTTACTGATTATGAAACTGGTAGAACTATATCTGCAGCAAATTCTGCTACAAGTAAATTATAGAAATTAAAAGATTTCTTACACACATTACCTATAGGAGAAGAACCTAGTTCCAAAAAAGATAAGAACGGCAAACCTATAATGAAGCCTAAAGGTTATTATAAATTACAAGATTTACTATTCGATTATTGGGAAACTTGGAAATCTGGTGAGGATATTATGCCATTGTCTGAATATCTAAGTTCTAATAACCAAGATAATGCATCTATTAGGGGATTACTTAATCTTAGTGACAATATCGAATATGTAAAGAGTTTAATTCCTAAAGAAAGTAGAGAAGATTTCTTTAAAGATTTATATGAATTTGAAGAAATAGATAAACAAGCAGGAGAAACAAGTACATTAGGTAGTAGCATATTAAGTTTTAATCAGGGAATAGCGGTTAAACCAGAAAGTCTACTCTATAAATTATATAATCTTAATAAGATTATAATGAGAAGAATGACTGATTTGGGGTTATTAGATTTTAATAAAAATCCCATAAAAGCTAAAAAGTTTATACAGATAATAGCTGAATATTCTGGAGAAGATACTGATGTAGTAACTTAGATAGTACAAACTGCAGAAGATTTTGATATTATAAAACGATTTGATTTTGCTAGATGGGCAAAAAATGAACCAGGTTATAGAAAAGCCGTATCAGACTTTTATAATTTAATTAAAAATACTTGGAACATATTTGACATTGCAGATAAACTTCCACATTATAATGCAATATGGAAAAACCTAAGTGTCGCAATTAGTATGTTTGAAACTAATATAAAGAAATTTAAGATGCTCCGTTTAATGTTAGCAGATATTTATGATAAATATCCTAATACTACAATAGATGAATCTTAGATTAAAAATTTAAGTAGATATGCAGATGATTTAATAGGTCTGAGATTTTTTAAAAAAGGAAACTATCAACTTCCCATATTTACAGGTTACAATATACTTGATAAAAATTTCTATCCTAGTACTTATAAAGAAGAATACCCAGAATTATTATCACTAGATATCGAAGCTCATAGAGCAATATTTAAAAAAGTAATGGAAGAATAGATTCTCCCTTAGTTACAATCTGGATCGTATAAAGATGTTAAGACAGAAGATGGTAAATTAGTGCTTGATGAAAATGGGCATCCTGAAATGGTTGAAAAATAGATCGGCCATAATGCTTTCATTGATAATCTTATCATAGATTTTTAGAACGATTCGTCACCATTTATAAGATTAAACTTAGATATGTAGAATATTGATACTACTCCAAGTAATTCTAAATTATATCAGGATTGTTTAACCGATTTATTAAAACTTAGATCATATACTTTAAATGGAATACCATTAAGTGATTGGTTTATGCTTTACAATTATATGGTAAATAAAAATCAATATGGTTCAGATCGCATGACTACCATATTTAACGAATTTATTGATATGATTGAAGATGATTCTGCAATTACTTAGATATTAAGAACTACAGGTAAATTTGATTATAACGCAGATCCAAATGATTAGATTGAAAATATTGATGATTTAAAATTATTTGGATATACAACTAATGATGCGTTATATAGAATTGCACCTACTATTTCTAAATTAGCTGAAAATAGTACTACATTTCCTATGGTTATAGAAATAGAACATGGCTAGAGAATAATTAAAAGAAGATCTTATGGTAAATATAACGGGGCTATTACTTTAGTAAATAGTACTGATAGGGCAAAAAATCCATTAGGATACTTAGCTGCTTATCAAGCTTTTATAGATTATGCTCCTTATAAAATGCCTTTCTATGCGAAGGATGAAATAAAAAGAACATTACTAGCATCTAAAAATGCACAAGAAGTTGCAGAAGCATTATATACTTATATGAATAGAGGTTAGATATTATTAAAATATGATTGTTAATGGGATGTATAATAACTTTTGATATACAAGGAAAGTCGGAGGCGATTGATATTGATCGTCTCCCTACTTCCTTAAATTTAGAAGAACTTTCAGTAGATTCAATTGCTAAAGTTCTTATATAGAACAGTAGAATATAGGAATAGCTATCCAAGGCGGTATTAACTTTAGAAAGTACAAATGAACCTATTACCGCAGAAACTATAAAAGACTAGGGTATAGTTGGAAACACTAATTTCCAAAATATAAAAATTTTATTACCGGGATCTTTAAGTACTTACGAATTTAAAGAGAATCCAAGTATTTTATTAGTAAATAATTTAGCAGTTCAAGGAGCATCTGTTAAAGATATGATTTATAAAGATAGTTAGGGCAGACGTACTTATATAGTCAGAAACAATAATTACGCTATGAGATAGTTTGCCACCTTCTTAAAAACTAAAGATTTGGTTAAAACTAAATTTCAAGGTAATGAAAGATTAGCTAACTTATTAGATAAAATAAAATTATCTGATGATAGTACCCCTAAGACTTAGACAGATGTTTTATTAGATTTCTTAGAGAACAATTCACATTATAAAACATAGCTATCTAATGAGGGTTTATATGGTTTATTAGACGGAATTTGCAGAAAATTATAGAATGATAATGCATTAACTTTTGAAAATCCTTTAGCTGCATAGACTTATTCATTCTTATAGAAGTATCCTAACAATATTGTATCTTTAACTAAAAAAGAATTAGCTGCTTTATTAGAAGTTAAGACAATAGCTAATGATGAAGAAACGCTTACATAGGCGGCCAAAGAATTAATTAATAAAATTAAAGATTCCCCTTTAAAATTAGAATTTTCTTCAATATATTTTAATTCTAGCGGGTCTCCAACTATATATTTCAAAAATAATTCATTTACCTTATCTGAAACTTAGAATTATACTTATGATACTATTGATAAATTCTTAGTACCGCAAGAAGTATATAAAGGATTTATAATTTATAAAGATGTATAGTCTAAAGAATCTCCTAAATATTATTACAGCCAAGGCTTATTAAGTCCTAACACTTCAGCTAAAAGTTACTCTTCTATAGAAGAACTTAAATAGAGAATAGACAGTAAGCAGTATGATAAAAAATTATCTGTATTTTCTCCTGAATTTTATTATGAAGCTAATACTCCTTTTAAATTATACTTACAAAAAAATAGTTTCTTATATCCAGCCAAATCTACTTTTAAGAAATATAAAACTACCCTTACAAAGTACGACTCAATAGATTAGGAATATAATAGCCTATTAACTAACGGGACTTTAGAAGATTTTTATACCTATTTCAGTGAGCGTGGAGTTCTATCTGAGACTTTTGATAAATTAAAAGAAGTAATAGATTCTCCTGAATTAGCGGGATTATTTATCTATAAATTATACGATAAACAAAAACGTAATACTACTGAAAATCAAGTTAATAAATACTATGGTGAAGAATTAGAAGATAATCTAATAAAAGGTATTTTAGAAGAATTATCTAATGCTAAAACTGATGTTCATGGTTATAACTATTATTATGTAGTTAAGTAGGGAAATAAGATGTTATAGTTAGAACCTATAACAGATATTGGGGTAAGTTTAGATGCGGCAACCCAAAGGCCTATGCCAATTATAGGACATTTAAATACGGCTATAAAAGTATTGCAAGATACTTACGAAGGACTGGAAATAGAATTAATTACTAATAGCGAAGCAAAGGATATGGGGGTTGATGAAGACACTAGGGCTTTTATTAAAGACGGTAAAGTGTATATAAACCAAGATACTGCCACTTCAGCTGACGTATTTCATGAATATACCCACTTATTATTAGGAGTGTTAAAAGCATCTAATTTTGATGGTTATGTTAAGTTATTAAATACCATAGCTAGTATAAAAAAAGATAAATGGGTTGGTAAAGTACAAGAAGAAGTAAGAGCTAAATATAAAGGAAGATCTGAAATGGATATATAGGAAGAAGTTTTCGCTACTTTATTCGGGGATTATTTAGCTGGTAAACGTACCGATTTATTAAGCGAAGAACTGACAGATGCAATGAAATAGACCAAAAATAATACAGATAAAGCTTTATCTAAAGTATTTGAAGGTATGAATGGAGATGATATAAACACTATCTATAAAGGAACTATTTATGATGTATGTAAAGGATTTATGTCTGCAGTCGCTAATTATAAAAACGGATTAGAATTTAAAAAAGGTAGAGTATATCGATAGATTTCTAATGTGATCGAGAAAATGAAGAACGATAATATTATATAGGAGGAATGTAAATGAATTGTACATATACTTATAAAGGAACTGCTTACAAAAGCTATTAGGATCTCGTAAGAGCTATTAAAGATGATCATATCATAAATTATGAAAATGAATCAGATATTATCTTTAGTAAAGCAAATTAGAAGTAGGAAAAAATTGCATCTGCAATAGCCAACTTACAAGCTATCCCAGTAAAATCTCATAATAAGATGGCGTATGACGATGGCGAACCATATTGGACAAGTAAAGATTGTATAAGCTCTTAGGAATTAATAGATACCCCTGTTTTTTATGAAAAAACTCATATAACATCTTTAAGTAGAGATGGATATATAGAACATAAAGCAGCGTAGTTTGTTAAAGATGGGGTAAGCCCCACTTTAGAAGAAGGTAAAAGAAAGGCCACTCTTGAAGTAGATAATTGGGATATGATAGCCGCAGATGCTACTTAGCTACATACAATAATTAGTAAGATAGATGATAAAACAAGTACCTATGAATTTAATAAATAGTTAAAGGATACCAAATTTAAGAATGTTTCTAATGCTTTAAAAACAGAAATAGATAATACTAAAATTAGTATATTCTCAGGCATTAAAAAGAAAAATAGTGGTAGATCGTCCCAAGCATTTTTTAATGTTAATTTAACTGCTAAATTAAGAGATATGCCTAAAGATATATTTGGGCATATTGATATGTGTATAGTAGATGCCGATGGTGATTTACATATATATAATTATAAAGTAACTACTAGCGGAATTAATATGGGTTCTGTAAAAATGGAAAAATATAGATATCAAATGGCCTTACTTAAATAGATGTTAGCCGCCCACGGCATATCAGTAAATAATGCTACTTTACATATTATACCAGTTCGTATGGTATATAATGATGATTTATCTGCTATTGATTCCATTTCAGTATAGAAACCAGAAGAACTTACTGTAATAAATGATAGATATGTTTTTAAAAAATATGATGATGCAGCAAACTACTTTATTCCGGCACATGTGGATACTGATAAATTATCTGATGAAGACTTAGATAATGCTTCTAAAGATTTACAAGCAATATTTCCAGAAAGAGATATACAAGCTTCTGGTATATAGATATCTGCACAAGAGTGGATTAAAAAGAATAGAGGAAATATTAAAGAAAGTACTGATCCTAAATATGGATATATCTTATATATAGACGAAGATCATATATATAACATAGAAGATAGAACTGTTCCTGAAAAGAATAAAGAAATTATAGAGATATTAGAGGAGCATTCTGAAAAATTATCTCCTGAAAATGATATAGTATTAAAGAGGGTCGTTAAAGATGTTAAAGCAGGTTTAACTGATGGAACAAGTAATTTCTTATCTAATAAAGCATATTCCAAAACAGGTCTTTATTTGCATAAAGTATTTAGTCCCTATTTTGCAATAAATAAAGATACTCCCTCTGGTTGGGAATTAATAGATAATGATGTATTATTGTCTGCTAATATACTACTCTTTAAAAATAAAGCTTCTGGATAGATTAATACTGTAATATTAAGCGGTATGGATTTAGATGCTATGATTCGTTTTAAAAGAGGTACTAATATATTAGGAAGTAGACTGTATGATACTAAATCAGGTTCTCTAGTAAACTATAAGTCTAATATGGGTACTATTGAAGCTGTAAGAGCTATGACTTTACTCAATAGAGTACTTCCTAAAATATCTGGAGATAAATTATTAGGTTCTTTAAAAGTAGTATCTCTATAGGGAAGGGGATAGAGTTCTATTTATAATATGGAAACTCTAAATAAAGAATGTTTTTCTAAAATTATACAAGAAGTAAATCAAATAAAAACTGTAAACATTCATAATAATTTTATAGGATTTAAATATGTAGATTAGTTTGAAACATTAGTGCAAGATTATAAAGATACTATTGCGGACTCTACTCTATTAAAAGCAGAAACCTAGGAATTATTAGATACTGGTTTTGGGGAGTTACAAGATGCTAAAACAGTAGAAGCAAGATTAACTGCGCTTAGAAGTATTCAGAAAACTATGGAAGAAAATTATCCTGCAATTACTAATAACTTAGAAGCATCATTAAAAAGTAAAGCAACTAAAAAAATAGCTTTACTTTATGCAGATGTATTAAAAGCTATTACTTATTATAATGTAGGTGAAATTAACCCTAATGTGCAAGCCCTTAGTTCTATTGATAAAAATGTATTTGTCAGCAGTAGAGTACCTAATAGCAATTTTCGTATTATTACAGACTTATATAATAGAGCATTAAATACTATTGCAGAAAAAGCGGTATAGAAATGGATTCCTATTAGATCATTTTTTAAAACATTCTATGATGAAATAGGATATTCTAGATTGTAGAATAGTATTTTAGGTAATTAGGCTAAATAGTTTCAAGATCTTTATAAAAGAGATTCACAAGGAAATAATACATTAGAATTATTAAATCCCTATAATCCCAATGAAATGGCCCAAATAAAGAATGATGGTAAAAAGAATGCCAAATAGCAATTTCTTAAACGAATTTTATTTGAGTTTGCAAAAATCAAATATCCAAATTAGGGAATTTAGTTTGATTTTACATCTGCAGATGATCCTAAACTATAGGAATTTATAAAGAAACATGGAGACACCTATTTTCAAATTCCGTTAGAGAAAGCATCAATAAGTACTAGAAGAACTATATACCCTTTATCTAAAAAGCTAGAATATATAAAAGAATCTGCTACTGCATTATTAAGAAACCCAAAACAAGCTTTTGATGAATTTGTATAGAATGTAACTAGCCCAGAGGACCAAGAGTTAAGAGATTAGTCTTGGAGGGCAAGGCAATTACAAAACTCATTTCAAAGAGGGGACTCTAAAGAAAGAAATAATTATATTGCAGCTCATGGTGCTGATTACTTTGAAACTAATTTGGAAGTATTATTAGCTGACTATATCGAACGAGATATAGAAACTAAAGAATATAATAAAGCTTTAGTTACTATAAAAGGAGTTTTATTTCAACTTAATGCTTTAGCATCTGTACCAAATAAAGAGAAAATTATTAAGCAAACTATATCAATGATTGATGACTTTGTTAAAGTCAACATGTTCCATATGTCTGTTATGGAAAAGACTTCTCAAAAGATTCTAGGATTTCTTACGCCATTAAAAAGAATGGTTAGCAATACTTTAATTGCTGGTAATATAACTAGTATGTTACGTGATACTTTTGAAGGATGCTGGCAAAATACAATGAGGACTATTAATCATTACCAAACAGATATTAGTGCTAAATCATTAATGAAGGCATATAAAACAGTAATTAAGAATTCTTTTACAGATGGTAGATCAATTAATATAGTAAATCAATTATGTTAGATTTACCGTCTTTCTAATATTGATATATCTAGAATTTCTGAAGGTTTAAAATCTGGTAGAGGTATATCAAATATAGGAAATTGGGCATATGCTACATTACGTAGGCCAGATTTCTTAAATCGTATGACATTATTTGTAGCTAAATGTTATGAAGATGGCGTATATGATGCATTCGATATTAAAGATGGTGAATTAGTATATGATTGGAAAAAAGACAAAAGATTCTCAATCTACGCTTCAGGAGATACTAGTAATAAAGAATATTATAATTAGCAAGGAGCTTATTACAATGCTATAAGAGCTTATAATAGAGAGCATCCTGATGCAACTCTTAATTATACGGATAATTTGCCCATGCCTTATTCATTACAAGAAGTAGAAGAAATGAAAAATGTGGCTAATAGTATATACGGTGCTTATGATAGAAGTACTCGTGCTGCGTATGAACATATGGCATTAGGAACATTCTTTGGTATGTATTCTACTTGGATGAATGGTATTTATGCTAATTATATGATGAAACCAGGGCAATATACTAACGGCTCTTCTGAATTAGTCTAGGATAGGGATAGTGCAGGTAATTTAAAATTCTTAGATGATACAGGTCAAGTTATTGTACAATATAAGAGTGAAGACGGTACTATTAAATATTTCTATGATGGTACTGTTAAATAGGCTACAGAGAATTTAACTCATATTAAACCTCTAATGCATAGAGTTCCTATAGTAATCCAAGGAATATATTATACATTAAAAGATACTTTAAGGGCATTAAACAACGGAGATTTTAAATCAGAAATATGGGTAGACCCTGTACAAAGAAGAAATCTATTAAAGTTAGGTTCTGATCTACTAGCATTTTTAATATTCTCTATTCTTTATGGATGCGCAATTGATCCTTCTTATAGAAACTTTAAGAAGGATATGAAAAATAGAGATGTACTTACTAATGCTACTGTCGAATTAGTATATAAATCATCATCTAGATCTTATGATGGTTTTAAAGGGGTATTTAATGTATTTCAATTCTTAGGTGAAAACACTAATCCTCCTATTTATTCATAGAATCTTAAACTTATTAAATAGACTCTAGGAGTAATTGCTGGCAAACGATCAGTAAGTGACCTAATTAATAATAATGTTGCTGTACTCAGGGCTTTTCAAGACACTAGAAACGCATATAATAAATCACAATAGTAAAAAAAATAAGGGGAAGGATAGCTATAGCAGCTATTCTTCCCCTTATTATGTTTATTTCGTACTACTGGTTAATAATTCAATTTTTACATGTCTAGGCATTTTCATTTTCTTTCTATCTCCCTTATTCTGTAATAGGAAGTCAATACAATTGTGCATTCTACTAGACATTCTATCCATGATTTTCCATACTCCATTTAGATGTGGATAGTGTTCACTTGTAACCTTTACGTACATTCCCAATTTAAATCCTTTTCTTTCTAAATCTCTTGATACTGCAATGTATCTAACGACTTTTGCTTTTTGAGGAGTTAGTCGTTCACCTCCTGCTACACTCCAACCCATTCCGTGTGAACCACAATAATAATAAGTAGCTCTAGGATTTGCTGTTTGTGCTTGTGCATTACTAAAAATGAGCGCAACAATTAAAATTGTTAGCATTTTGAAAAATGTTTTCATATTTGTCCTTTCTTAATTATGCGCAGTACGAAAATATAAATTTACTAATTAAATATCAATTTTACAAATTAATACATCAGAGTAGAAAGAATCAGATTATATAAATTAGATCATATCTTAATTTTTATTAGGAAATCTTATATTCTTAAAATAAACATCTTCTTCTTCTGTTCTAGTTAAGTATTGGTAATTTCTTAATTTATTAGCTACAGAAAGTAGATATTTTTGTTCTTCCTCGCTCATCATATCTTGAACTTCAACTTGTTCTAGAAATCTAATTAATCTTGTAGCAAACGTTTTATCACTAACTATTCGATTATCTTTAATAGGATTAATTAAATTAGATTCAAAATGATACTTATTTCCAACTTTAGTAATTAAAATATTAACAGAATTATGTATTCTTAATTTAATTGTTACTGCATTATAATCAATTACTTTAACTCCATTAGTAAATTTAATTATCATTTCATACATTACTGTAGTAGGAAATGGAAATTCTAAAGTAAATTCAGATATTTTATTATTTGCTAAAGAATTAATTATATTACAAATTCCTACTTTAAGATTTTCTATTCCTTCGTTTATATCGTTCTGTGTAAATTTTGTCGTCTGCATAATAAAATATAAATAAAGGTATGTATACAAATACATAAAGTATAAGTATACATACCAAAGTTCTTAATAGTATAATCATTCAGTTGCTCCGAATAACCAAGCTAAAATATAAATAATTATAATACCTATTATAATTACACCAATAGTTTCATATATCATAATTATTAATAATCATTAGAAAGATTCGATAATTTTCTACAACTCACTAATTTACAGAAATACATAATTTTTTCTACATATCTATCGGGAAAATGTGTTGCATTCGGATGTTTTTTACCCCAAATTGCAATAGAGCGGATATAAGATTTATAAGTACGTGATACTATTTCAATAGTGTATTGTTTATTAAAAAGCAAGTCAGTCCCTTCAATAAGAACCGTATCTGAATTCTTCCAAGCAACTGCCCACCATTGATCATACGCATCCTCATATTCCATATAATAACAAATTCCTACTGAATCACTTTTAAAAGTAGTGGCATAAGTACCTGCATAAATAGAAGTACTAAATCCAATTAAAGCTATTAAAATAAATAATAATTTCTTCATTAACTTATAACTGATATTAATATTAATTGACAAATTACACCGATTAAAAATCCTATTCCTGACCACTTAAGATATTCTGAACTATCTTTTACATTATTTTTATTAATAAAATATAGAATAATACCTATAATAGGAAATAAGAAAGATAAAACTTTCTCCAATGTACTTACTTGATTTTCTTTCATAATTAATAAGCTAAGGAGTTTTGAATTGTTTTAAATACCTCATCTAATACTTTAAATCTAGAATATATATCTCCAAAACACATTATCATTCCTACTATAAACAATGTGAGTACTAATAACCAGATAAAAACTATATTTTTAAATTTTTTATTATCCATAACTAATAATTAATGCCACAGTAGTATACTATCTTCTTTCACAGTATTTGTCGTAGATTGTATTTTGTTATCTTTTACAATATCGGCTTTTTCTTCTTTACATACAGATTTAGATATTTTCATTAATACTTGATTAATATTACCAATATTAAGAGTCATATTAATAAACATTATAATAAGAGCAATCTGAATACTTCCAGCAATAAACCAAAGAACTATCATACGTCTTTTATATTAAAATCAAATTTATTTGCAATCAAATTGGCTATCTCGGCACATTCTGGGTGTACATTTTTAGCTCCCATATTAGAACTTCTAAGAAGTAATACATGTAACCAATCTATATTTAAACCCGTATATATAACTCTTGTTGCGGTTTCTAAAGGTAATATTGCTCTAGCTTGTTCTGGTTTTAATCCAAGGTTTAACCAGTTCATATAATTAGTTTCGAGAAGACCTAAAGTAGAAACAAATTCTTTTTGTACATAATCCTTACACTTATAGTACCATTCTGGTTTTATAAAAGTAATCTCTCTATTAAATTTATCTTTACTAAAATTACAGAATCTAGTAGATTGTTCACATATAGCTAAAGAAACTGCATGCCTATTTAATTCTCTACTTACTCCTATAGAAGTAATGACTTCAAATGAACTATATTTAATTCCCTTATCATCATTAGTAATATATGGGAGCATTGTATTTATTTCTTTCTGATTAAAATTTTCATACAATACTCGTAGATTAGTAGCTACAAATACCCTAGTTTTAGAACTAATAGTATAACTAAAATTATTATGCTTTAATATAGTTAGATAAGTATTATTAAAGTCCTTAGGAAAATCAAAATAAATAATACCATGAGCTAGAGGACTCATGTGTCCTCTAGCTACTAATCCTTTAATAAATCCTTTATAGCTATCTTCAGTAATCTTATCTGTGGAATTATAGCATACTCTTCCAGCATATTCAGCCGCCTTCATAGCCCCTTCTATAGTAAGTTCTTGATTAAGTTGCTTTACAGATTGATTTATTAATTTCATTGTTTCTTTAAATTATCAATATAATCATTTATCTGATATGTTTTAGTAAATCCTGTCCAACGATGTATTTCTTTATCATTATCTAATAGAACAATAACTGGAATATTTCTTACATGATATTTAGAAGCTAGATCATCGGTATCTTCATCAACATCTACTATTTGTAGTTCTACTTTAGGAGGATTCTTTTCAAATTCTGAATTTTGTATTTTACAAGGATTACACCAATCCGCACCAAATTTAATTAATTTCATTCTACTGTAATTGTATAGTCATCAATATCCCAATCTGATCCATCTATAAGAGCGTTCTTATTATAGTGCTTAAATTCTTTTAAATCTTTTACTGAATCAAGAGACTTGGTAATTGTTTCAGATAATTCCGTAGGAAGATATATCTGATTACTTATTGCATCATATAAATCACAAGAATAAAAATCAGGATTACCATCTTCATCTATAGTATAATCAGTAACTTCAATAGGTACTGATCTACTAATACATAAATTAATAACTACATTAATTGTTTTCGGTTCGTTTACTTCTTGATTATAAGGTGCATTTGGATCAAATTCAGCACCCATAGGATAACCATTGTCCATAATTATTTTAATTTGATTAAAGTTTTCTTATTTTTATATTCTATTGATTCTATAATTTTATCTGTAGAATTTTCTATAAAGTTAGATATATTATCACCTACTTGCATAAATGGTCCGCTATCTGGATCTACTGCAATAATATTATTATCATTATCTAATATAGTTCTAAAATATAAACAATTTTCTAAACTATATAAATTATCTTCTATATACTTTAATAAATGTTCTGTATTATATCTTCCTTTAATAATAATATCTTTCACTGTTCTAGTTCTTTAATTCTATCATTAATATACCAAATAGCTTTCTTAAGATCTTCTATTTCTTTAGCTTTATCAGGTACATCTTGCTCAGACTTATGGCCTGACCTAAGAATATACTTAATGGCACAAGCTATATCAAATGATAAGTCTTGTAAAATTATTGATAAATCTAAACCATAATTCTTTTTAAACCAAGTATAGGAATTAGGAATTTCTATTTTTTTACCTTCTATGTATTTATAACTCCATTTATATCCATAAGCACTAATCCCCCTACCATTGCATACATTCCAAACATTACTATATGATTTACCTAAATACCTTTGTACTTCCTTAAATGAAGGAAACTCTTGTATAAACTCTCCATTTAATGAATATTGTAATATAGGACAACTTCTGTGTACTTGATTTCTAGAATTATAAGCTCTTTTTTTTAATCCTGTTCCATAATTTACATTATATTTATTGGTACACCATTCAAGATTTCCTACTCTATTATCTGTTTTTATTTCATTTTTATGATTTACAATAGGTAAATTATTTGGATTAGGTATAAAAGCTTCGGCTACTAACCTGTGTATTTTAACCATTTTATTTATCCCCAATTTAGATATTCGTATATGAACACATAAGTATCCTCTTTTATCCAGTTTAGGTTTCAATATATCTGATTTTCTATGTAATCTTCTAACTCTACCAAGAGTACTAACTTCTATTAAACCCTTGTATTTACTCAATGATTTCCATTGTTCTTGCATAATTTATCTACCCTATTAATTTCCATTTTTAAATAATACTCAGCTTTATGCAAATCAGATAATATCTTCTCATAGTTACTAAAGTTATTATCATTTTTATGCCCTAATCTTAGAATATATTTTAATATTTGTCCTAAATTGAAGTTCATGTGTCTTACTATATCAATTACCTCAATTCCACACTTATCTTTTAACCATGTGTAATGTTTAGGATGATTAACATTGTCTATTGTAGCTGTAGTTTCACCCGATTTACTTACTATTGAACGTATATCTTCTGGATAAAATTCACAACTGTCTACAAGTTGTCCAATGACTTCATCGAGTCCTTCTATTTTACAACCTGTATCTAAATTAATAATTGTATCTCTACCTTTTGTTTCTAAAATATTCCCCTTTTCAGCAAACTTTGAACCATAATAATAAAAAGGTTCTTCAGATATAAATTTATACAACATAGGATTTTACAATTTTAGCAATTAATTTACCATCGGCATTAGGATATTTATCTTTAATGGCTTTTATAGTTATTCCCATTTCCTTTTTTGGGATTGAACAATCAGCAGTAACACCATCACAATACCCATTTTTAGCACACCATAATATAATAGCAGAACATATCTCTGACTCTGATACAGGCTTAGGAAGCAACTTTTGTAGTATATGTAATTCAATTGTATAAGAAGAAACTAAATCGTCTCTACCAGCGTCTGAGAAGCTTATAATTGCATCTTCTAATTTTTTACACATTTTACTCAACAGTTGTATCTCAACAGCTTCTGTATATTCTTTAGCATTTTTAGCAGTTTTTACTAATTGTATTTCTGCTTTTAAGTTTTGATAAGTTCGCAATGCATCTCTATCATTAGATTTCATTGCTTCCCTAATAAGTTTATTAATATCAATCATCGTCTATGAGGTTTAGAATGATAATATCTTCCTGGAGGATCTAATGGATAAACCCTAGGAGGATGATGAATTGGTTTAGCTGGAATATAATAATATGGTTGTGGATAATATCTTACAGTTATAGGTTCTTCTGTAAGCATTATATCACAACTACATAATCCAAGTAAACTTAATAATAATATTTTTTTCATAATTCTACAGTATAATCATACACCCAATCTCCGCATTGTTCGCATTGCCCAAGATCTTTACAATAACCTACTATCTCACATAGATTACTCATAATTTCTTGTAAGTCTGCGATATTATCTACCTTATCTAACATTTTATGAAGAATCTTTTTTATTTCCTCTTTAGAATAAGAATTATAATTTTTATTATCAATTGTAATTCCTTCTGAAATGCAACCAGTACTATAAACTATTTTCATAAATTACCTTATTGAATGCCAACCTTCTTCATCACAAGTATGAAATTCACAATATAAATTAGTTTGTTCTACTGATAAACAGGTCATATCAATATCACTTTTATCTGGTAATCCTTCATATAATTTATTCATTAATTCTTCTGGAAATATCCATTTTGAATCAAAATAAAATTCTATTTCGTTATTATCTATCCACTCTCTAATTGAATTGATATTTGGATTATCAAAGAATTTACATACATAATCTAAATTCTTTTCATTATCAGAATATACTTTAAGTGTATTATTACAAACGTTAGCCATATTTATTTATAATTTCTAATATTTGATTCCAAGATACTGGATAATAATTATTATTATCTACTCCTACATCATATTGAGTAGGAAATAAATATTTTAATCTATCTTTATCTTTACCATGAGTATTTTCTTTATTACTATGTACATGTCCAAATAATTGTATTGTATTATAATCTTTACCTCTATATGTTCCAGCATAACAAAGAAAAGGATAATGATTTAAATATACTTTTCTATTATCAATTTTAATTAACAATTGATTGTATACCCCTTCAAATAAATCTAATACATATTTACCTGGACTATGTAATTCGTCCTTGGTGTTTATACTAGTTCGTTAGACTAGTACCGATAGGGTATTTCATACCCATAGCTCATACTTCCTTATTCATATGAGAACTGACTATCTCACACCCTTGACTTTGCTCGTTAGGGGCTGTGTATTTCGGGCCACTTGGTCCTACTCCCATCTCAGGGATAGTCGATGAGCCTTCCTCCACATTAGAGGCTTGGTTGAGGATTAGCCTCTCAGCCGTTTCCTCAGTTAACACAGTTTCTACAGGTGATTTCTCATCTGAAGCACAAAATATTTTTTCAAATTTTAACTTCTTTTCATTGCACCAAATAGGGGCTTTTGAATACATATACTCATAGAGATTCTTTATCTGTCCTCTGCCAGAGTACTCCATAGTACACACTTTGTCACAAGTAGAATTATTTGGATTCTTTGCTTTGGAGTAGTTTAATTTAGTTTTTCTCTTTACTATACCTACCTTAACCAAATACTCTTGTAGAGGAGCAATAAAGGATACACATCCAGTAAAAGTAAATTTTACATTATGTACTATCCTTTCTCTAAATCCTTCTTTGCGTGAAGAATCTTTAACTATCATTTTCTTTCTCTTACCGTTCCAAATGCATCCATCTCCGTCAAAATATCCGAGAATAAAAGAAGACATAAACTCCTCTGGAACCAACTCTTTAGTTGGAAATTGTAATATTAGGAACTTGTTTCTAACAACACCTAGCCGTTCAACGTCCTTAACCATTTTTTTTGCTAAACAGTTCAAGAACAAAAAGTCCTGAAACTCGTTCTCTAATAGGAGCTTCAGAATCTAAAGCCTTCTTTATCTTCTCAAGAATATCTATTCTTTCAACATTCTGTGAAAATATTATACCATCTCCCCTATTTGATCCATCTGCATATAAGAAACCTAATACATACGCCTTCTCATGAGAATTAATCTCATTAAAATAATCAATGTTTAATTTGTGCTGTCTCATAAAATAATAAATTTATTACAGCGCAAATATAATTAGGTTTCCTCAGGTTTCCTTGTTAAAATTCGTAAATTTTATGATTTCCTAATATAAGATAGATTTTTCCATTTAATTCATTAATAAGTTTTTTCCAATTACCATTAGAAGTAAAAGCAAAGTCTCCTAAATGAAATACAGTATCATTAGGTTTAACAACTTCATTCCAATTGTTAATTAATGCATTATTCATTTCTTCTACTGTATTCCAAGGTCTATTAGTAAACTTAATAATGTTTTTATGATAAAAATGGGTATCTGAAGTAAACCAAATACCCATTTTTGTAGAATTTAATTTCATTTAGAAGTCTATATCATTATCAGAAGAATCTATAAATTCTGCTTCGTATGCTTTATCTGCCAGATAAGCATCAAGCCCATTTTCATCACATTCTGGTTCATAATCAGAAGGATAATCCATTACTCTGGTGGCAAATTCCTTTTCCTCAGCTATTACATTCAATACGTCTTCATTAACATCCATTACATTATCAAAATTCTTGTTCATAATTAAAAAATATTTAAAAAGTAAAAATCAATATAATCTATTAAAACTTATCAGATCTATTAGGATATTTTACACTTTTAATAAAATCTCCGCTAAGATAAGCAGTACCCCATTCAATATTATCTGGAGGATCTATTGCTAAACCATCTTTAGTATGACAATTATCCCAATTATCTAAAAGTAATTCTAATTTGTATAAATCTACATAATATTCTTGGAGCAGACTAAATTGAGATTCAAACTCATCTGATACACAATAATAAATTGGTTTATCTTCTGTTTTATTAAACATCTTTTCAGGTTCGGTCATTATTGCTAAATCCCGTAATGTATCTTTACAAGTTTGTATGTATTGTTTGATTTCATCAATTTTATCTTCTACTTCAAACTTACTACTAAAAGTTTCCTTATTAAAGGATATATTACAAAATAATTCAGTACTCCAACCCATAATTATGTTCAATATTAGTTCTGTGTTTATTGATAGAGTCAGACATACGATACATATCTAATATATCTGAATCTAACGTAAATCTAGATTTATTAAGTTTAATTCTATCCCTGTGAAGTTTTTTGATGCTTTTCTTTATTACTAATTCTTTAGCTCTAGCTAAAGCTAGTTCTTTACCTTTTTCAATATTAAAAGAATCATGTTCAGAACAAAATGCTTTTGCTCTAGCAGTAAGATAAAATCTAGAACTAGCAATACTTATATAACATATTACTACAGGATTCTTAATTTTAAATTTATAATTAAAGTTTATCTTCATTATTTATTTTTTCTTTAAGTTCTTCAATATCATTTTCTAAAAACTTAATTCTTCTTTCAACTCTATAATCTAGAAAGAATATAAATATTATTAAACATAATATTGGAATTAATTCATTCATTAAGCTCTTCTTTTAATATATCAACAATTATATCAAGATTCATTATCACTTGATCGTACACATCAATCTTTTTTCTACTTTACCTTTAAATCTTTATATTCTTACATACTTTTAATAAAGTAGGAATTATATTGTATGATTTGAATATTCCATTATCTTCTATAATAATATTAAATGACTTCATACTTTACTTCCCCAAGATTCCAAGATTTTAACATACTATCCAATCCAACAATATTAATACCTCTTCTTTTAAGATACTTATCTAATATAAAAGGATATTCTGTTGGAAATTTTACTTCTTGCTTAGCACGTTCAATTATATTTTCTTTAGTTTCTTTTTCAGAAACTTCTATATAGAAATCTGTATCAATAGGTACAGTTACTTTAATATTTACTAATTTAGTTTTCATATTTAAGAAAAATCTTCATTTACAGTAAACCTTAAATTATCAATATAAAATTCTCCATACTTATTTATAGCAGGATATTTATCACTAACCCTTCTTTTAAATTCCTTTATGTTTGAATCTAAACTATAATTAGGAGCTTCTTTATCATAGAAGCTTTCTATATCATATCCTTTATCTATAAAGCCATCTAATTCTTTATAAAGAAAGTCATTTATATCAAATGTTCTTCCGTATTCGTCATAAATTATTCCAGACATTAACCATCTTAAAATACTATCTTTATTTGGTTCAAAATATTTAAAATAATGAGCATCCCATAAGAATTTCCAACCAGCACTTCTTTTACCTATATGAATATCTTTATAATCATTAAGAATACTTCTTACTGTATCTATATCATCTTTATCAATACAATCTTTAAGAACTTTTTTGGTAGATTCGTTTATTTTTCTTTTTAAATAAAAATTAGTTCCCATCTTTTATATATAAACCACAAATACAATTATTTCTTTCTGTATAATCTGTACAAGGACAATGTAAATCTTTACTTTTATATTCTGGTGTAGTATGAATACAAGGACAGATTCCATTATTCTTTTCAGCTCTACGCAGAATAGCATTAACTACTCTATCATTAGGATTTAATTTCCAACCATCAAGTCTTTTAATCTCTATCATAATTAAAAAGATTCAATATAATCAGCTTCTGGAAATGTCATATATACATCATCCCATGCAGCATCTCTTTCTTGTTCATCATCCTCATCATATCGATTAGAATATTGCTCTCTATGACCGTCTTTAAAATGAATTATAAATGTCATTTTCTCCAAAATTTAAATGTTATATCATGAAGTTTTTGTTTACCAGTAGACATAGTAACTACTTCATAAAACTTTTGATTAGTATTAGGATTATTCAACGGGCCTTTATTTCTATCATAAGGCCCAATCTTAATAAAATCGAAATTACTAATATCTATATCTTTACTTAATTCAGTATTGCCACTATACCAAGTAGTTTTAAGCTTATATTTATCTCTAATAAATTTAGCTATGTTATTTACTTCTTTAGGCTCTGAATCTCCTCCCATAATACAGACACAACTAATTCCTTGATTAGTTTCTATAAGACGAGATAATTTTTCTTTACTTAATAAAGTACCAATATCATTCTTTAAGTAGCTAGAGTGGCATCCTGGACAATTATTAGGACAATTACTTATATTAATACATAAAGATATTTCATCTGGTACTTCACTAAATGTAACTTGACTATCAGTGTATTTCAGCATTTCTATCTTTAATTAGTTCAGATACAAATTTAATAAATCTCTTACATTCTTTATAGTTATTAACTGTTAAATCTCCTAAAGATATACCTTTATCATCATCAATATGACATCTAATATCTTCTGCACATTCTTCAGTTTCATCTTCTATTATAATTTCTACTTTAAGATTATCAAACCACTTATAATAAATATGTACAGTAGGAGTATCTAATAATAGTTTATAACCATCTTTAATTAATTTATTATACATCTTTTTTTAATTTCTTCATTAGTTCAGAATACTCTTTTCGCAACGCGAACACTTTGTTGGAGACTTCATTATATTCCTTTTCCTTTTGCTCTAACAAGCGTTCTTGGAATCTTATATTGTTGTCATCATAAGTAATAGTAAATCCTTCACCATTCGGTACTATTGAGCATTCAAATCCATTTTTCATAATTGCATTAAGCATTTCATCGAGGATATTACCGCTGATGAATATTTTTCTAATTGATGCATTTGCTGTTTCCATTATTTTACGAATTTAGAATTTCAATTTCGTCACCTACTTCATAGTCTTCTACTCTATAAGAGTCTATGCATAATTCTCCATCTTCTTTAATCCAATCAATTTTATCTTCCTTGGATAATACTTCAAACTTTTTGAATTCTTCATCTGAAAGTTCTAATTCTAAATGTCCATTTCTGATAAAGCCTTGAATGTAGTTACAATGTATTATTATTTTCTTCATTTTCTTTTAATATTTTATTTAGTTTCTGTTGTAATAATCAATCCTCCTCTACTCCACAAGGTGTGCCATCTTGCCAATGATATTTCTTTATCTCTGAAAACGAATATGCTCTATGAACAAACCTCACACCGTCAGGACTTACATAAATAGGTAAGTTGTAGCAGTTGCTCAACTGAAGGGGGAAGGTATCAATGAATAGCCCATGTTCCTTACTTGCTTCTAAGAATTCTTTAGCATCTTTATAAGGACGAATTTTAGGTTTTTGCTTAATACGATAGTTATTATTCCTGAAATCAAAGGTATAATCTTTATCAGCATTCAATGTTATCCATAAATAATATCCATTATCAAAGACTTCTATTTCAATTGGCTTGCCGTTCTTATAGGCTTGTAAAATCTTAATTTGTTCGTCTATGTTCATTTATTTTTTAAATTATTATATTCGTTTTTAAGATTAACTAATACTTTAATTGCACTATGGGATAGACTGTATTCTAATGCTTTAAGCATTGATAATCTAGAATCGATATTATAAAGTCTGGTTATTATATTTTGAACTTTTGTAAAGTCTTTATCTGAAAGCTTATCAAGATTATTTATAATCCAATTATATGCTTCAGAATCGGTTTTACTGAACTCTATATTATTCATTATTGTTTAATTCTTTTAGGAGGTCTTTTAATTCTTTTAATATAATATCAGATTTAGAAGAATCCTTTGTATCATATAGTGAATCTATATATTGAGCTACAATTTCCATACCTTTCATAAAACCTTCTTCATAACCATCGTCATAGCTATCTGCACAAATATCTTCAATTTGTTCAAGAATTATTTCTTTTATATTATTCTTATCAAATTTAGCTATTTTGTTATATAGTTTTCTATCTTTCCTTTTCTGGATAAATTCTTTAATGTTATCTTTTATATCCATAATTTTATATTAATCATATTTCACATAATTAATTTTTGGATTATTACAGAACATAACAGTACAATTATTAATATCTAAGCCTAAATGTTTTAGAATTTCTTCTGTATTTTTATCTTCTGGTGGGTTTTTACAAATAATAATACTCCCTGCACTGTAATCCATTATAACTAATTCTTCAGTACTATTCATTTTTATTAAATAAATTATTTATTCTTTTTTGTAAATAATTAGTTTCATTAATAACTCTTTCTTTAGGCCAATTAAGATTAGTATCATTACTATGACAAGTATCAAATCCTATTAGCCACCAATTATCAGGTATTTCACCATCAAGACTAATACCATATTGTAGTTGATATGCTCTCTTACCTATATATTTCTCTTTAACTTTAGTTTTACTTACAAAGGTAATTTCATTATAAATAACAGGTTCTGTAAATGTAATACCACCATGTACATTAAAATCAGGATAATCTTCATCCATATATGATTTACCATATAAAGGATGTTCTGGAGGTACAGCTACATACCCATTACCCCAACCATGGTTACCTGTACTAAAAGTATTTTTAAGAATTAATTTTTTAGTCTTCATTATTAAAACAAAACCATATTACTCCCAATAAAAATATTGAGAATAATATGGTAGAAATGGTTAGTAACATTTATTTCTTTATAACATTAACTAATACTTTAGCAGCATCTTTAAGTTTTTTAATATCTGTTTGTTTAACTCCAGATAATTCATCATATTCCTGCTCAAATAGATATGTATTAATTCTATTTAATAAATCTAAAGAAGCTTTCTTAGTTGTTTTTACTGTTGTTTTTAACATGATTAAAATTGTATAGTTTATTATTATCAAGATACTTATCTAAACACATTTTTATATCTAATAGAGCATTTCTATACTCTATTAAAGACTCTGTAGAGCAAGTATTGAAGAACTCTTTAGTATTAGGAGGCAGATTATAATCTCTAATATGACTAGCAAACATAATAAGTTTATCTTTTCCTGCTGTTTATATTTTTTTTTGTGCTTATTCTAAAAAGCTAAATAATGTATTATAAATATCAGTATCTTTTATTATAATTATACTATAAATAAGTATTAACACAAAGCTTTAATTTTATTATATATTTTATCATATTCTTCAGTAGGAATATATTCTACTAAATTACAAATAATAGGATATACAAAACTATTTGGATTATCTTTTTCCATAAATAATCTTCGAGTTTGACTTACTTCAATACTTATAGAGTTAGAATCTTTCCAAATAGTAATCCATTGATATTCTATTATTTTATCATATATATTAAGTACTTTAATATAATGTTTACTACCATCAGTAGATTTATAACAATCTCCTATTTTTGGATATAAAGATAGGAGATTTTCTTCTGTAGTTTCTATATCAAATAATTTCATTATTGATTAACTTTGATTGTAATATCATTTTCTGTAAGCGTAACTGAAGATATTTCATATTCTTTACCTTCTATTTCTACTTTAACAGGAATATCATTAGTAAATAAATCTGTATAAGTTCTAAGATTTCTAAAGTCTCCAATAGTCTTACACGTTGTAATATTTACTCTCCAAGATTTTCTACAATCTTCAAGTTCTTTATCTGTAAGAACTCTCCAATTAACGGAATTAGAATAAAAATTAATATCTTTTGGAGTATCTATTCTTGTATATACAACTCCTTTATCTTTCTTAACTGCAATCCAATCACCCAAACAAAGTATAGGTATTTTTACAATAAGTCTACCACAAGGAACTCTTTTATTAATTTCTTCTTTAGGAATACTTACTTTTTCATTGTCTGATTCAAATATATAAGAATTTATATTCTTATTATATTCTTTAAAAATCATCCTAGTTTCATAATCTTTTGATTCTTTATCAATAAATACATACTTAGTAATACCATTATTAATAAGATAATCAAAAATACGATAGTCACTATTTACTTGATAAAATATCATAAATTAAAGTATTTGAATTCTAATAGGATAATTAAATAAATATTCATCTTCATAAATCTTTTTACATTGATCTAATTCATTTAATTTATATTCTTTAAATTCTTCTGTAATACTATTCTTAAACGCTACATTTACAGAAGTAGTTATATAAACTTTATTATCTTCTATAGCTATTATATCTGCATTGTATAATTTTATTACACAATCAGAATAAGTTAATATAATATCTATCATATATAACATAAAAGGTCTGATATCAGACCTAAGTTATTAAATTGTTTTACTATATACTCTATTGTTTGCTTCTATTTGCCTATAATAATCCATAGCTTTAATAGGTCTTAAATATCCAATTGTTCTTGTCCACTGAGTAATATTATTACTACCACATATAGGACATTTTTTTATTGGATGTTTAGTAATAAAACCACAATTATCACATTGACTATTTGGAATATTAAAAGTAAAATATGATGTACCTTTTTGTATAGCAAAATCTATAAGTTTAAGATATTGTTCTTTACTTAAATGATCCTCTAGATTACAATGAAGTGCTTGTCCTCCAGACGACGCTTTTGCTACATTACCTCCTTGTAGTACAAACTTATCTAGAACGGAAGTATTAGGATCATGTGCATCATATATATAAGAATTATATAATACCTCATTATCAGGAACCCAATCATTCTGTTACACCCTCTCCCGTTGTACAGAGAGGTGATTCATTAGTAATATAGTTATTTAAGTCTATCAACCCAGCATGTACTTTTCTATGACAGTTAGCACATAAGCAAACACATTTACTTACTTCTTGTAGAAGCCATTCCCTGCTCCTACTTCTATGCCTACCTATAGTAAAGTCCTTATCTACTGGATTTATATGATGAAAGTCAATACAAACAGGTTCTGCTTCTCCACAGACAATACAGGGAGTTTTTATGCTATTAAGCCATTCTCCTTGCCTATTCTGCCTTCTTGTAGCTTGTGCTCTATGAATCTCAGGATGCTCCAATCTCCTTTGTTTCCTATAAGCTCTTCTACAATCCTTGCATTGATGTCTCCCTTCATCAAACATTTCTAATGGTAATTCTCTACCACAAATCTTACATAATTTAGTCTCCATACTTATTATTTTGGGAGCAAAGTTAAAACTTTTATCCCAATTATGCAAGATTATAACTATGTTTCTAATGAATGGGCTAATATTTCTATTAACCTCTCTATGTTACCATAGAGTTCCGACTATTGCATACCTTAATATTCTATCTTCACAGATTGTATATTAAAGTCCTCTTTGTTTAGTCTGTCAGGCTGCACAGATTTCCCTTGCTTGCCCCTCATAATCCCATAGGGACTTCTGAGTCAATTAAAAGAGGTTTTACATGGGCATTGGTTCTAACCCATCTTTCTTATCCCAATTATAGTTTTTTGAACCCAGACTCTCTGCTGGCACTACTTCTAAGTTAAAGAGATAATTTTTTGTAGATTTTTCTTTACAGAAAGTAGATATAATATTAAATACATAAGCAATAAAGTCTTTATATTGTTCATTATTACTTACTTTTAACCCCATAAACTGCGCCATTTCATTAAAACCATTTACACCAATAGTAGAAAATAGTTTCTTCATTGAAATATATCCAGCCTTTGAAGCAGTAAGCATACCTTGTTTCTCAAGTTCAAACAACATTGTTTTATAAGCTACTTGATATTTATAAACTCTTTCAAGAATCTTTAATAAATAAGCTTTAAAACTGGGTTTCAAAGTATCTAAATCAAACTTATCTTTTGATTTATTATATTCTTTATACCAATCTTGTACTATTCTATTTAAGTTAAGAGTAATTACATTAACTGAACCTGTTTGTACACCCGTAAGTCCAGTAGTTGAACTAAAAGTATTATTAACTACTTCATTCCTCAATCTACAGTTATGAGTAATTAACCCATTAGGTAATGTAAAATAGGGTTCATCTTGATTATCACATTGAACACAATATATATTATCTTTATATTCTATTGGCTCTATGGATTTAATTTTCCAATATATACTATTATTCTTTTTCTTCCAAGATTTATCTTTAGTTTTATTGCATCTATGATTAGCATCAACATACCATCTAAGACAATATAATGGGTAATTTCTGTTAAATTCTTGGCCTCTAATAATTACAGCTTCATCTGTCCTATCTGATATATTAAGTATAGTTTGCAACCCTAATGTAGTACATAAAGCTTCCATTCTTTCAACCAAATGTTTGCTTATAGTATAGCATCTATTTGAATTACCTCCATCTGTAATATACCAACCATCAAGAATACCTCTCCTAAATTCTACTGACTGTAAAAAACAATCTAGATTTAAAGATTTATTTAAAGCAGAAGTCTTATTAGGTTCATTACCAGTCCATTTCGCTATAAATGTAGTTAATTCTTTATTATAACAATGAATAGGATATACATTATTATATATAGTACCTAATCTAAAATCTCCAATTTTTGATAAATGGTTTTGTACTTTTTCCCATTTTTCTTTATTTAGAGAGAGTTGAAAACTATGAACACTACCATCAAGACATACATAATTTCCAAAGGTTCCATCACCTAAGAATAACCCTATTAACAAACCTTGTTCATAAGTTAAATGTTCGTTATTTTCTGTAACAGGTGAAAGTGTTGAAGTATTGAACATAAGATAATCATCTGTTGTTAAATTTTCTGTTCTTTTTTCTCCATCATACGTAACATTAATATGGTTATCACTCATAATAAATTCTTTATTATTATAAGTGATAACTTTATACATTTGTCTATTTGGAAGAGAAATTATTTTACCTTTTATCCATGAACCATTATGAAATACTTTAAAATTTTCTTTCGTTTGTTTATAGGGAAGATCAAGAAATTCTTTAAAGGTACTAATATGAACCTCACTTGTAGAAGATTTCCATAAAAATTTAGTATCCTTGCTAAAACAGCAACTTGCAACCGCATCTGGATTATCAGATAAGTACACAAAGAAACTATGTCCTTTAGACCACATTTCAGCAGCTAAATCTTTATATGATTTATCAATTACATCTTTACCATCATGTAATAAACACATAGATTCTACAGGATATGTAAGTAAAGTTTTAGTTCTTTCCTCATTAAACCAATTCATAAATTTTCTTTGAAGAAAATCTACTCTTTCCCATACAGGTTTACTACCATCAGGAAAACAGAAATCATCAAATAAACTATGCCAATAATTACTGTCAAAATAATTAAAGTTAGTAAATGGGGATTGATATGATCTATTACCTGCTGGTTGATTTAAAGAGTAAACAACTTGTTGAAAATATTGTTCTATTTTTTGACCAATGGTTTTTGGATTAACTACATAATCTGTATCTACAATTATATCTTCTTTAAGATGATAATTAGGCCCCCATTCTTTAGCACAATAATAATCAAAGAAATTAAAGAACTCTCCAAACCCAACAGCTCCTTTACATTGAGAACTTAATAAGAATACAAGATTAACAAATTGACCACAAAAGCTATCTAAATTTTTAGGAGCAGAAGCCTTTAATCCATCCATTGTAGAAGTACCATATTCTATTAAAGGATATAAAGATACTGCCATACAATAATTCTTTAAAACAGGAGTACTAGCTTCATCGTGCGTATATATAATATGATGATTTAAATCTTCTTCATATTGTTTAGCTACTTCTGGAAACATTTCATTTAACTTATCTTTCATTCGTTGTCTTTGAATGATTCTATTAGTAGTTTTATATACTTCTCCTTCAAGATTAGCTACATTTTTAATGGTAACATTAGAATTACCATCAGTTTCACTAGAAGATGCAGCATTATCATTTGATTGACTATATTTATTCATATAATCAATTCTTTCTCTAATAAGTCTTGATTGTTTATGTTTCTCTCTATATGTAATATATGCTTTAGCTACATCAAAAGGAGCATTATCCATTAAAATTTGCTCTACTTCATCTTGTATTTTTTCTACTGAAATATTATCTGAAATATATGTAGTAGTAAGATTTTTTAATTCATCTATAATATCATCATTAATTGTATATCCTTCTGATTTATATGCTTTACCTACAGCATTAATAATTTTATTAATATCAAATTTTTCAATCGATCCGTCTCGTTTAGTTATATTCATAGAATTAATATTTATTAATGAACCCAATGATCTGAAATTTCTAAGTCAGCCCCTAAGAATACGTTAGGACAGAAGGGTCTACCTCCTGCAACCATACATTGCACTAAAACTTTACCCACAATATCTTGCATGTCTTTAGGGCATTCAAGATTCCATTCATCATGGGCAGGGACACACATAAGTACTTTATCTTGATAGTTATTATTAACTATCCAATTAAATAACTTAATAGAAGCTAATTTAAAGCAGCAAGCCCCACGGTTTTGTATACGATAGTTTATAGATTGTTTTTCAGAAGCAGCTTTTCTCTTATTAAATCTATTTACATCTTTAACAGTATCACAATTAGGACTTAATTTACGCATTTGCCAATAATAATTAACAAATTCGGGATCTTCCATTTTATTAGACATCTTCTTTAACCATTCTCCGTCATATAGATGGGCACGGTGTCCTAAAATAGGATTCATAAGTATATAGCCTTTCTGTAGTATTGTATTTCTACAATATTGTTGATACTTATGAATACCTGGAAAACCCTTCATAAAGTCATTATAGATTTTTTCTGCTTCTTTAATAGAAATACCCTTATTATTAGCTATTGTATGAGCATCACCGCCATAATTGATCGAGAATTCAATTCCTTTAGCATTCTGTCTAGCGTCGTGATATTCTTTCTTAATATTTTCTATAGGAGTATTCCTAGGAATTATACTAGGATAAGACATATAAGCCACTAAGCTATGAATATCACCATTAGGTTTACTAAGTTCTTTAATCATAGCTTTGTCTTTAGATACCGAAGCTATTAAACAACTTTCTTGCCCTTTGTAGTCACAACTAAGCCAGGAATTACCCTCTTCGGCAGTAAAACAAGCTCTAGTTTCAGCATCATTTGGTAAATTCTGGGCGTTTAATTTATAAACACCCCCACCACTACTCATTCTACTGGTGTCAGTACCAATAGAATGTAATTCTAAATGGATTCTTCCAGTCTTAGGATTAATTGCTTTTAGCCAATTATCACCATAAGTAGATACAAGTTTAGAAGCACCCTGATATCTTAAAAATAATGGGATAATGGGAAACTTATCAGATTGTGGAGCTAATTGTTTTTCTTCTATAGATTTCTTTTCTTTTCTAGTCTTCTTATCAAATGTTTTAACCTGTATTCCAAGTTGTTCAAATAAGAGTATTACCTGTTTAGAACTACTCCAATTTATATTACAAGCAATCCCAGGAGTAGTAAATCCAAATAAATCTGGTTGAACATATGTTGTAAAAGCTTTATAGGACTTATCTTTATTATATAGATTTACTACATAATTATTTAATTCTTTAATAGCCACTTGTAAATTATTTTGGTCTTTTTTCATTTTAGCTTTCCACTTATCTGCATCTAAATGAATACCACAATATTTAGTATAAGCTACAGATTTAATGAATTCACATTCAAATTTAGCTGCTCGTAATAAATCTTGTTTAGTTAGCTCTTTTAATTGTTCATTATATATATCTTCTAACCACCTAACATCATTTGCGGCATAAACTACTACAGAATCGGTTAATCCTTTAGTAATAATCTGGCCTCTGACTGATTTATCAATATCTGTATGTATCCACCTATCAGCGGCCGCTTTTAAAGAATAACTTAATTCATAATGTTTTAAAACATTATTAGCATCATATACTGGTTTATACCCAAATTGATTAGTAAATAAATCTGGAGTTAATGATGGAGGATATCCTAAAAATATCAGTTTATCTAATATCATTCCATCAATAATATTCTTAGGATATATATGTTGAACATAAAGAAAAGTTAAATCAAACGCAGCATTCCATGCTAGCCAAGTCTTATCTTCACTTTCTAAGAACTTCTTAATAGAAGATTTATCCTCATTAGAAATAGTAGTCCAATCAAATACTATTTGATTATCTTTATTACCTAATTGTAAAGTAAGTAATACTTTAGTATGACAATCTAGTCCAGAAGTCTCACTGTCTAACTGTATTAGCTTTAATTTATCTAATAATTGTAATGCATCTTTACAAGATATCTTTTTATAATTATTGGATTCAAATAGAGTATTATTATTACTAACTAAATATATCATAGTAAATCTCTAAGAAAATTAGTGTATTTAGCTTGTATTATTTTAATAGCTCTCGCTTTTATTTGTCGCACTCTTTCAGTACTTATATCAAATAAATCGGCTATTACTGTATCTTGCATAGGAGAAACTCCTATACCATAATATAATCTAAGTACATCCTGTTCTCTATAAGGTAATTGATGTAATACTTGATCTATTTTACTTCCAATTTCTATAGATATATCTGCATTAGTATTTGGGATAATATCAAGTAAACATCCTTTATCATTTTCATTAATAGGAGAAGACAAAGAAGAAAAACTTGGGTTATACGTTAATGCTTCTGATACTTTATCAGATTGTAAATCTGAAATTTCTTCTAATTCAGATAAAGAAGGCTTTCTACCATTTTCTTGTTCAAATTTAGAACTTACCTTATTATATTTTGCTATACATAATACTTGGTTCATTGGAAGTCTGACAGTTCTACATTGATTGGATAAAGCCTTAGTAATATATTGTCTTATCCACCATACTGCATAGGAAATAAATTTATATCCTCTAGTTTCATCAAAAGATTGAGCTGCAGTAAGTAATCCTAAGTTACCCTCTTGAATAAGATCTACAAGACTTAAACCCTTACCTTGATACTGTTTAGCAACGGAGATTACAAATCTTAAATTAGCAGTAACTAATTTATTTAGAGCATTATGATCTCCTTTCTTTATTTTCTTAGCTAATTCTATCTCTTCTTCTTGAGTAATTCTCTTTTCTTTAGATACATCCCGAAAATAAAATTTTAAAGATGCATCACTACGGTCTGTTATTATTTGTTTGATATCAAATTTACTCATATTATTCTAAATCAAATCTAAAGATTCTTAATTTAGGTTGAGTAGGAATTCCATCATCTGAATAATTAAAGAAAGTACATTCTGCTTTATGTCCTTTATATTTAGAATCAAAGTTCTCAACATATTCTACTTTCTGTTCTCTTGTTCCACAAGGCATTGCTTCAAATGTTCTACCATCTTCTAATTCACAAGTAAAAGTCATATCTTCAGAACCTCTAAGACCTAGTTTATATCCTATTACTTTAAAATCTTCAGATTTATATTTCTTTACTTTAATCATATCATTTGTACGACCTCCTGGTTTGTAAGGTTTATCTGGATTTCTAATTACTACTCCTTCAAATCCTTCATTTACAAATTGATCATGTAATTTATCTATATTATCCCAACCTGAAATAGGTTCTTGCATTAATATAAATATATTACTATCTTCTTCATCCATGGAAGTATCTGCATATAATGGAATATTATAAGTAACTGAACTATTAAGAAGATGTTTTATTCTATCTCCAGCTTTCCAATCAGGATTAGAAGTATCATATACATCGTATATCCAGTATTGAAGCCATTCACAATCATAAGCATTTTTCTCTAATCTAGCTGCACCACTAATTTGCTGAAGACTTTTAAATCTTCTAAATAATTCTCCATCTAGAATATGAGTTGGATTATTTATAAAGTAATTTAATAATCGTTCATCACTACGAATATGTATTGTAGATGGTTGATAGGTTTCTCCACCTCTAGAAGCAGTAAGTATTTTTCCATCTTTATAGTACATAAGGCATCTTACGCCATCTAATTTTCTTGAAGCTATCCAAACATTATCAAATATCTTTTTATTAGTAACTTTATCAGCTTGCTTAGCTAGCATAGGTTTAATTACTCCATATTGATTAGTTTTAACTTCACCGAAGATAGAATTAAGTTCTTCATTTGTATACTCATTAGGATGCTTAGATACTTTGATATAACCCTTATCTAGAAATTTCTTCAATTCCGAATTAAATTGTAAAGTATATTGTTCTTTCCAATTTCTTTTCTGTTTAGTTCTATCTACAATAATCTTAGGAGATAAAGTTGTTTTACCGCCTACTTGCCCATAACTACGTTGAATAACATAGCCTTTATCGGGTTCACTCCATTGTTCGTTACATTCAATAACGGCAAATCTAAATTTACCAGCAGAACTTTTTCCTAATAAATATTCAATCATAAATAGATAAAAAAGATAAGTCCTAAGAAAATACTTAGGACTTATCTGAATTAACAATAGTATATAGGGCCCCCTATGCTGGTAATATCAATTTTTACTCTATTGATATATGCCAACTTGAACTCCTTCCCCTTCTTAGGTACTATTTTCGTTAAAAGTCTGAGACTTTCACTAAGGAGTCGTCGCTACTAACCAATGTATACACACTGTGATGCTGGGCACGCCCCGATTTGTACCAGCACCCGTTGTCAGGGCCAAAGACAGAGCGGGATTCCTAGGGCAGTTAGCTTTGACAAGCGAATACACGCACGGTTCTAATGTTTATTATGTGCTAGAACTGATCTGCAAAGAAGCACTACGTCAAAGTCAAATATACTATAAATTATTTAATTTAACAATTATTTCTATAATTATCTTCCATATATTGATATAAAGATAAAATAGAGTCTACATCTATAGGATCTCCATTTTCATCCCATAATTGTTCTTTTGTGGATTTGTTTGTATCTCTTTCATAAAACCACCAATCAAGGAATTCTTTACCTTTAATACCGTAATTAGTTTCAAATAAAATACTTGAAATAATATAATAGTCTGAAACCGGAGAAGATATTAAATCTATATTTAACTTAAAAGATTTATCAAAGAAATCTTCTATTGTTAATATTGTTGTAGCTACTTTACAAAAATCACTTTTCTTCATATCGTAATGTTTGAACTAAATAATTAATAGCATCTAATTCACATTCATGAAGTTGAACAAGTTTTCCATTTAAATCTATATCATATCCTTCTCCATTACTCCATTTAGTAACAGTAATATAATCATCATTACTAGTATAAAAGTATTTTCCTAGTTTATCAGTTACTGAATTTAATTTATTAAATTCCATTATTTTCTATAATCTTTTACTTTATTCCATAAATATTCTAGATCTCGTTCTCCTTCTTCATAAATATAGGTATAGATAATATCTTCCCCGTCTTTGGTAAATTTATCTTTAATAATATATTCAAATAAAAATGTAGGGTGAGAATACATATCTGACATATATAATTCTGTTTGAAGAATATTTTCTAATTTAGTTATTTTATCATCCCAATCAAGTTGACTTTGGATTATTTTAATGAAATCTTGTTTAATCATCACACATCGTTTATAAAACAATTAATACCAAATTTCAAATTCTATATTTTCATTATTAGCTAAATCTATTGATAACATATCAGCTACAGCATTTAATACATCTTGTACATCTTTATAATAATCATCATCATAATCTACAGACCCAAAGAAAAATCCATCTTGTGTTGGGAGCAATTTATCTGCTTTAGTATGATCGTGCAATACTTCTTCACATCGATTTTTAAGATCAAATAAATCTTCTTTAGTTATATCTATAGGATAACAATTTTTTAATTCTGGGTATTTATCATTAAAGAATTTAACTAAAAAATTAACCTTACGAAAATAAGATAAATCAGTTCTTTTTACTTTTCTAAAACTAATATCAAGTCCCATTATAATTGTGATAATTTAAGTGCTAATTTGTCTTTGCTATCTACTTTAAAATAATCCATAAGTTCTTTAACTACTGATGGTTTCTGTAAAGATAATCCTATTTTAATTTTACTAGGATTATTACCTTTATATAGATTAATTGAATTCTGTGCCTGTGTTGTCATTTTGTTCCTGTTGAATTAAAACCGCCTTCTCCTCTTTTAGTTTCATCAAGACTAGTTACTTGATTCCAATCTACTGTAATATATGGTTGAAGAATAAGTTGAGCAATACGTTCACCATCTTCTATCCAAATAGTTTCTAAACCATTATTAATTACAGGAATACCGATATTTCCCCTATAATCTGCATCTATAACCCCAACAGAGTTACATAAACCCAAACCTTTTTTAATACTAAGACCACTTCTTGGATATATTGCTGCAAAATGTCCGCTTGGGATAGACACGAACATATCAGTAGGAATAATTGCTCTACTTCCAGGTTCAAGCCGTAACATAGTCTTAGCGTGATGTTCTCCAGCAAATACAATTTCTCCTTCTCCGTAAAGCTTTAATGGATTCTCAGGAGTAATATATTTAAAAGAAGCACGTAAATCTAAGCCTGCGGCATATTCAGATTCATATTTAGGAAGTGGATTTTCAGAATTATTAATTACATTTACTCTCATACATTATCAGTTTTAATATAGTTTATAATATTATCTAAAGTACATTCATTAGCTTCTGAATAAAATCCTTTTATAGGATTATTATTTTCATATATTCCCACAAAGGGGTCTAATCTAGCACTAAATGCTCCTTTAACTCTATAACTTTTCTTTCTTTCTTTAGTATATTTAGCATCAAAGCTACTATACTTAATATTATTTTGTAATAAATAATTTATTAAAGAATTATAAAAGTCTTTATGCTTATCGCTGTTGTATACGATCGCTAACTCCATAATCAAATACATCAATTTTATGAGATGCAAGCATCCAATCTACCTGACTTAATTTAAATCCCAGATCTTCTATATAGTCTAATATTTCAGATTCTTCCATATTTAATTTAGGTACTGGATAAATATGTAAAGTACCATTTGAAAAGTCCATTATAGCTAGTTCCATATTCAACTAAATAATGCTAACCAAATAATTATTAATAAAAAGAAACCATTATTAATGTAATTAATAGGTAAATTATTGCTAATATAATTATCATTAGAAATATATTCTTTTAATATATATTGAGAATTACCTATATTATATTTAACAATGATTCCAAGTAAAATATAAATTAGAGCATATAAAATTAATATTACTTTAAATATCCACATGTTTAAATTCCTAGAATATTACCAATTAACAAAGTTTTTTCAGCTTTATTTATAATATCTCTCTTATCATTAGTAATTACTTGAGTCCAAGCATTATAGATATTAAACATATCAGTACTTGTATCTTTAGGTACATAATAAGGAGAATCTTCATTTTCATAAAGTAGTTTATAAGCATCAATCGCAGTAGATGTTGCAAGCTTTACTTTAGAATATTGATTAGAATAAGTACTATTTAAAGTTTTACGAACCCAATCTCCAAGATTCTCATTAATAAGAACTTCATTATAATCAACTGTAGTATTACGTAATTTTTCTAGAGTAACCCTAACGTTATCTACCTGTTCAAGAAGCCTATCAACTGGTTTATAATTTATAGCTGAGTCTGGTTCAAGTTCTTGTACATCTAAGAATGAAGGAGAAAATACGCAAAGATTACAACATGCCATATTAAGACCTCCTACATAAAATTTAACTACTGGTTTACGAATATCAAGTCCATATACCATTCCTACTACACGGCTATGATTATCAAATCCATTTTCATCTGGCATTACTGCTTGAATCCACATTCGGTTCCATGTAACATCTGTATTGCCTTCAGACAAAGTCATTTGATCTGGCATTATACCATTATAAATAAAGTTATCAGTATACTTAGACATCTTCTCTATAAAAGGAGATACATAAGCATCGGTATTAAAATACGATTTACCTTTAATTTGAGTGTCTTTTCCTGCAAGTACTTGTTCAAGATTTAATTCCATAATTTTATTATTGTTTATTAAGAATAAGATATTCATCTAACTGCTTTCTTGTAATTCCTTCTAATGCCATACATTGTGCTTTAGAAAGATACTCTGTACCTTTATAAGTAACCTTAACTGAATTTTTTCTTGGTTTGTATTTACCAAATTGATAATCAGACTTTCTCATTGTTCTTTTATTATTATTATATTAAACTTACTTAAATTTTATTTTAATTTATCTAATTCTACAACTAATTAAGTATTATACGCCCATCTAATGATTGATTTTCATCAACAATTGAATAATCACAAGCAGCATGAGTATTACCAAAATTCTTCATAATCCAACCACTACTTCCAAACATAGAACCTACAGACCGATAAGTAAATCTTTTACCATAGGTAATTGCAGATTGATGTAAATCTCCTTTAATTACAGTAGCTGTTGAAATATTATTTATATCCATATATTCGTTGATAATACCTTCAGTTTTATCGTTGAGAGTAAGAGGCCAATTTTTAAACATATCTTTATTATCTTTTCCATGAGAGCATATATAGGTATGCCCCTTATGTATAAAATGACCTATAAACTTATCCCATACTGTACTTTTAACATTAATTGTATCTAATACTTTACTTAGTGCGATTTGACTTGCATATTCATATACTCCACCATGATTAGATTCTCCTACAGCATAATATTTAATTTCATTATGAGGTATAGTAGATAAATTAGTGAAGAACCCATACATAGATTCTAAGAAACATTTAATTTGTTGCTTTTCATCCATATTTTGAGGAAGATAATGTCCTCCTCTGGTAGTTTGATTATATTCCCCATCTAATGAATCTCCTATATTACATACAATTATAGAATCATAACCATCGGCATTATATACAGTATTATATATTTTATTTAATCTATTCTGAACTTCTTTAGCATCATAAGTATTATTATAAAGAGAATTTTCTCCTACACTTGCTCCAATGTGCATATCAGAAAGATAAATAAATAAATCTTTCTTAGAATTACTTGGCTTAGGTGTTACGGATACCCCACCTGTAAGATTTAGATTAATATTAGAAAATGATTGAATTTGATTCTTTAAATCATAATTCTCTTTCATATATTTCTTAAGTTGCTGATCCATTTGTCTAACTTTATCAGCTTCATAAGATTTAAGAAAATCATTTTCTTTCTCTCTAAATTGCATATCTAAGAGAGTTGCTTTATCATTCTCTTCTATAATATGTTGCGGAAATGGCGCAGATGCTTTAGTAATATTAAAGGTTCTTAGTATCCTTTTAAAATCACAAAGAGAATATTCTGGAAAGAATCTGGATACTTCTCTCTGTGTAATATTACTGCCATAACTAGAATAAAGTCTATAAATAAGACTCATTTCGTCTCTAGTAAAATGTCCAGTAAGCGGAGCTTTATCTCTTATATTAACACTAAAATTATATTGAATTATCTTACCATTTTCATCTCTATCTAAAGTTACTTCAGAACGATTATCAGTGTCTTCAATATCAGAATTTCTAGACTTCCGTTGTTTAACGGATTCATATAAATTCATTACAGTATTAAAAGTATCATCAGATATTGCTTCATCTTCATGAGCTACTTTAACACTATATATTTTATTTATAATAAAACGGGAATTTAAATTATTTATTTTTTCATATTGTTCAATTGTAATTCCAGCTTCTTTAATTGCTTTTAAATGTTTAATTAATTTATTGATAGTTTCAGATTTCATCCTTTCGGGTTTTAATACAGTTACGTTTATAAAATAAAAATGGAGATAACTTATTTCTAAGTTACCTCCATTTAAAGATTCTGGACAATTATAAATTATTAGTCTTTCTCGATTCCGAATACAAGATACTTACCAGGACAAGCGTTCTTAGAAGGAGTATAAGTAGCATCAAATGCAACTTTCTCACCCTCAACAACCTGCTTCGTGAAGACGCACACAGCATCACCTTTATAACCCTTATTAGTATAAAGATCCTTCATAAGTTCCTTAGCCTTAGCTTTAGTCTCATTAGTTTCCGCAAGAATCTGATGAGTATTCTTATCAAGAATCTGATAAGTCATTTTATAACGATGCTTACTGTTTTTATTTTGATTGTCAGTAATAGTATAAGGACGCATACGACTATCAACAACAGCTGATTCCAAAGTAATAGAAAGACCAAAACCAGGCATATTCTTAGTCTTAAGAGCCAGCTGATCAAGCATAAATTGCTTTACATCAGTCTCAGTATAACCGTCATGTTGCTTCTCTTTCCAACGCTTAAAAGCTTGTGTTGCATCACTAAATATTGCAAAGGGTACTTTAGCCATTGCTTCTTCCTTAGTTGCACCCATTACTTCCAGTTTCTTAAAATTCATTGTCTGTACCATTGTTTTAAATTTTTTATAAGTCATTAATTCATATTATACATCAACATTTTGATGTAGGTAAATATACCATTTTATATCTATTATCCAAATAAAAATGCTTATTTATTTTAGATTTCTTTTCATTTTGTAATGCAATGTTAGTAATAACTTTTGCATTTTCCAAATGAATCATCTATAAAATATTAAAAATATCTAGTACATTTATATACCTATAATTATAATAAATATTTTGAATAGGAAATAAGTTAATTTTTAAAAAGGTATATAAGTATCTAACATTTCTTTTATTTTCTTAGGCACTTCTTTAGGAGCAATTCCAAATGTTGGAAATTCTTTACATCCGTATGCAAAATCTTCACATACTATAGCTAATGCTTTTATAAAGTCTTCTGGGTATGAAGCTCCAGCTATCTTATATATTACTTGATAATAAGTTACATCTGGTTTCTTTTCTTTTAATCGCATTACTAAGTAATCAATTAATGAAATTAGAGCAAACTTATTATTAATATCAGTATTTAAATAACCTAGAGAATATATTTTATAATTCTCTTTCATTTCTTTGAAATCCATATTCCAAAATCTTTATAATCAGTTTCTACAGATTTAGCAACTAATTTAAGAAGATACACAAATTCTTTCCATCCTTCATTATACATAGATTTAGTCATAGGAACTATCTTAGTATAATATTGAGGTATTGTAGATACTACTAAATAATTTCCTTTAATAATAGGATCTTTCATATCATAGAATTTATTTGCACATAAACTTAATAACCAAGAATATAAACTAAGTTCCCTATTATAACGATATTTATCTACATTAATTGAGAAGTCTGATACAATTCTTCCTAATGTTTTAATATCATTAACTACTATAGTATTAGTTTCTTTATCTATAGTATAATTATCAAGTTTTGCTTTAATCTTTAATATGAATTTATCATCTATTTCAACATCTAATAGAATTGCCTGTTCATTTTCAGAAATTGGATTTTCTATAAGACCTTTTGGATATAATAAATTTTGTATATATTGATTCTTTTTTAGTGCTATAATACAATTACAAGCTATCTCCCGAGTTCTTGGATCTAAGTAGATTAACTCCTTATTTCCAGTATAAGAGTCTTCAAATAACTTTCTATCAGCCCAATAAGGCTTACATTTTATAAATACAGTTTCGATTTGTTTTTCAGAAAGAAGCCCATGATAATAATCAATTTCTGCAGCAACTTTACATATATCTTCTTTATTAGGAAGCTTACCTTTAAAGATATTATATATTTTATCTGCAATAACTCCTACTTTAGCAGTTGGTTTATCAACTGTTTTACAAATTTCAAATAATTCACTTTGTAAGCTCATCTCATGAACTGTACTACCTAAATCTAATGAACTACTATATATTGGTTTAAATCCAGCAAAGAATTTCTCAGGACTTCCTCCTTGTTTAGGATTAATAAGTCCTAACCTTGAATTAGAAATATAATTAGAATACTTTTTTGAGAAATAGGTTTCATCTGAAATTTTTTCTAATCTCAGAGTATCTAACAATGGTTTAATCTTCAAACTCTATTACTTTAAAGTTATTAGCTAAATTTTGTTTTATTATATTTTGAATAGCTTTACTAAGTGAATATATAGTTTCATCCGCATTATCAAGAATATTATCTCCTACATTATTATGTAATACCCAACCATAATCTTCATAAAAGCTAATAAATCCTACTGGATTATTATCTTTCAAAGCAATAATAATTCCTGGAAATCTTTCATCAATTAAATCTATGGTAATTGTATCTTTAGTAAGTTCATTTATTACTAATTTCTTTACGTTATTCATAATAAATCAATAAAATTTGAAAACAATGTATTAATAAATAGATTATAAGTATCCTCTATTTCATCTATATCTAATGAATAGATACGGCCTATTGGTCCCCAATCTTGATTATTTGGGGAATCTAATAGTAGACATGGGATACCTTTTTTATTTAGGTCTATAAACACAGAAAGACTATCATCTATATGTAGATCACAGCCTCCCATTCGTATTTTACTAGCCTTACTTAAACTATAACCAAATATTTGATAAATTGGAGCTTTAGGAAATCCATTAATCTTCAAATATTCCTTAATCCAATTCTTTTTAATTATTCTCGCAGTTGTATATTGTTTAGGACACCAATTAAGTTCATTTATTACAGGTAACGATAACCAAAATTCTTTATCATATTTAAGAATATTAGCAACATTATAAGTAATGTCTGTATCTTTCTTAGGCGTACCAAAACGTTCTAAATATGGACCGTAGAAGTTACACAAACATCCATCAAGGTCCATTGAGATGTCTAATTTCATTTTTTACATTTATGATATGTATCTAATAATTTATAAAAGAAGTTCACATCCATAATTGCAACAGTTCCTTTACTGATAGTACCCGCTTCAGCACTTTTCTTCCATATTAAAACAAAATCTCTATTATCAGTGCATTCATCTTTAATTTTGAAATAATTTGGGGTATTAGCATAATGCTTGCATTGAATTGCTACCTCAAGCTCATGATTAATATCAGCAATATCAACTTTAGAATTATCTAAGTGCTTACTTTCTCCAGCAGATCGACATACTCCATCATAACCTAGTTCTTTAAGTTTATTTACTACATCGTTTTCTAAAGCTGATCCTTTATTACGACTCTTTTTTGCTCTATAGTAAAGTTCTGTCTTTTTATCTAACCATTCAAAAGCAGTTTTATCTTTACCTAAAGTTCCAGGTTTATTACATCTAATCTTAATACTGGGAATAGATATTCCAGTAATTGAACTAGCTTCTTCTATAGATGTAAACTCTCGAGTTGTACCATCTTTATAAGTACATTTACAAGATGTATTTAAATCTTTCTAACTTTTTTTAGCCATATAATATAATCTTTAATTGTTTTAATAGTGAAATCTCTACCATACTTTTTATAGAAATCAGAAATATCTTTAGCTTTATATTTAAAAGGAATCCAAGTATATAATAATTCTGGATGTTTCTTTTTAATTTTATTCATAAAAGAAATACCTGTTTGATCATTATCAAATAAAACTATAATATGTTTATAGTTTTGTTTTAAATTATTAAGTACAGAATCAGTTAGAAATTGCGTTTCACTATTAGGGGCAATAGCTTCTAATCCTATTGATCTAAAACACAATAAATCTTTCATACTCTTAGTAATTATTAATAATTTACCTTTACCAATTATTTGATCGAAACCTTGAATCTTTTTACTTGGCCAATTAGTAATAAATCTATAAGATTCGCGTTTAGGAAAATAACATCTCCATAATTCTATCTTCTTTTTATTTCTCTTAATAGTTCCACCATAATATCCAAAAATTGGACAGCTTTGACTTGATTCAGCAATTATTTTTCCATTAAGAAAAACATATTTACAAGAAAATACTTTATACTTTTTGAGTAATTCTAAAGTTATTCCATATTTCTTCCACCATTTAATTTCATAATGTGTAAAATCTTGTATTTCTACTTGTATATTAGCTATTTCATTACCTTTAATCTTATTTAAATTAGTATTAATCTTTCCAATATTTTGAGGAATAGATGTATCCTTAATTATATTGAAATCATTTGCAATAATCTTTAATGCTTCAATATAAGAACAATTAAACATTTCTCTAACTATTCCAAAACAATTCAAGCATTGCCCTGTTGCAAAATCTTTAAATAATAAAGTACCAGAACTATTTCGATATATACTACAAGTAGGCTCTTTATCTACTCGTAAGGGAGATCTAAATAATCCTTTCTTTATGGGCACTTTTAAATAAAAGGACATTATCTGTTCCTCAGAATATTTAGAAAGAATTAATTCTTTAGATAATCTTGGTTTAAATTGAAAATCCATATCTCATTACATAATAAACATAAACTTTTAAATCTTAATTTTATTGAATTTTACAATAAAAACCAAGAATTATGTATTATAGAAGTGAATCGAAGTTTATATCTTCAGATCCTTTAGGAGCCTCATCCACACTAATAACTAAGTCCTCTGTTTTTGTAGGAGTGGCACTCATATATTTCTTGCGTTCACCTTCTTCATAAGCAGAAAAGAATACTCTATCTCCTAAGAAATTATCACAAGTAAATCGCTCTCCTTGCTTATTAACTGCTACAAATCTAGGAAGACTCGCTACGATACTACCATTACGGTTTCTACCTACTAACTTAAGTTTAGTTTCTTTATCCTTTACAGGATTAGTAATAGTTATAAATGCCTTAGCTACATCATCAAAAGTCTTAAATTTGCTACTCATTTGCTGCATTTTCTTAAATCCTTCTGGGTTAAGAACTTCTGCAACTTGAGCAATAAAGGTCATAGTTCTATCTAGACTAGATGCGCCTTCGTACTCATGACCATCCTTACTGGTATAAGTAGGACGCTTGTCGTCTCCAGCTTTAGGATAGAAAATAGATTCTTCATAATAACCTTCTTTACCTTCAAATCTTACCTTAAGAATAGTATAAGTAGCATTTGGATCTTTTTTACCTTGTACATTGTCTATTCTCGCGCCTTTAAACTTAACATCATAAATGTTCCAAGGCTTCAGTTGAGGTTGATTACTAGAAAGTGCTTGAGTTGTTGCGAAACTTGAGAAATTAAATCCTTCCATAATTAAATTATTTTATTTTAAAGTTGAAAAAATGATGAATCTACCTCTTCGGTATTATCTACTAAATCTGCAAAGTCATTAACATCGGGTTCTACAATGTTTTCATCACCTTGCTGTTCTACTATTTCTTTATCTCCTTTTAAACTAAATAAGCCATCTTTATATGGAGTAATAGTAAAAATTGTTCCATATTCAGACAGCTCTTTATTCTTAATTCCACGAAATGCCACAGTATTAGACTTAGTAAGCCTATTACCTCCAGAAATATGAAAAGCTTCAGCAGTACCTATAATAGGACTTATAATATTACCTTGCTTTTCATATTTAATTTCCAGTCTATCATCTGCTTTTAAATTCATTAATTTAATTGCAGCATTATTTAGACGATACTTATTTTCTTCCAGTGTTAATTGAGGTTCTGAACTCTCATTAACTTTACTTTCAGAAACTTTAAAATTACTTTTATCAATCTTTCTACTAATACATTTAGTAGTCATTTCACCTGTATCAGTATCTACTTTAACTTGATACTTTAAAGCAATTGTAAATTCTTCAAACATGTAATTACTCATTATATTCCTTTATCTTTTTAATAACAAAATCAAGATCATTATCAATTAGATTGTCTTCAAATAAACCAATTGGAGTTTTAGCAGTACAAGTTCCATCCGAATTAGTTATAAACTTATACATAATTTTATCAGTAGTTGGATCTTTTATAATTTTTGTAAATAATACATACGTGAACAATCCCTCTAAAGTAATTACTGAATCTAGGAGTTTGCCTAATGTCTTAATCTTATAATAAGGATTAATATTATCTCCTATATTTTCACTATGCGTTAAAATACATACATAAAGATCATCCCTTAGACTCTTTCCTTTCTTTAAAACTTCATAGGCATGTTTCGCCATATCAGTAAACTTTGAGAACCCTTTCTCGTCTACTCGATCCATTGATTCAAATGCTTGTATATATTGATACAATTTGTTATCTTGGAAGCTCTTTATCTTCCAATTCTATACTTTTATTTATATGTATAGTTCAGACTATATCTTTAATTCATTTCATATTCTCACGAATTTTACTTTGAACAGTGCCCCGCTTTCGTGGAAGATTTTATAGCCCCGTCTTTCTCGTTAGGCATCACTTCTAGTCGTTTAGCTTTTTCCTCAATTTCTTGAGGGTTTAGCACAAGATTGTCCTTTTCAGGAGTTTCCTTGTTTAACGGAGTTTTATGATGACTATCACCATATTTATATTTCATAGAATCACATTCATTATTATCAGATAAAATTTTATACATAATATCATTAGAAACATGTTTTAAATATAAACTTCTATCAGTTTTTATATTAAATTCTAAATTAAATTTTTTAAATAAAAAACTAACAAATTCTTGAAGATTTTCGTATGAAAAACATTGCGTGTTTATTATATAACTATTTTTAGAAACATCATAACTTCCATCATCCATAAATAAATAATATAAACTCCTTTTTGTAAAATATTTTTCTACAAATGCCATAGGAATTATCTTTTTATTATCTGGATAAAAAGAATTATATATATCTACTAAACATTTCATGTTCTTTCCAGTAAATACTAATCTTTTAGCAATTTCTCTGTTAGTTCTTATATATTTAGAATCGTATTCTTTAACTGATGATTTTAAATTAACTAATTTATTAGATAAAAAATCAAAATATTCTCTCTGATTTAATCCATGTGTAAAAGTTAAATTTGGAAATTTACATCCTTTATGAACATATCTAATTGTAGAATCTCCTAAAAGAGTACCACAAATGATTTCTAACTCTTCTTTAGTTAATATATAAGTTTCTCTGATATTTTTATTAGGTTTTAAACCTAATCTATTTCTTTTTCTTGCTAAATTATTAGGATTTACTACTAAAATTTCTGCAATTTCTTTATCTGTTAAACCTTTTGAATGTAATTCAATAATTTCAAAGTCATTATATATTTTATTCATATCATTATATTTATATATTTTTATTACATTAAATATAATATATTATGACTTTTCAAAATATTTTGTGGCTTTTATTAATCATCAACAATAATAACTTTTATTTCAGGTCTTTTACTAGAAACTAATGCCATCATCTTTCCTATATTATCAACATTAGAGGTTTCATAAAAGTTACCTTTAAATGAATCTTTAGTTAATTCTACAGAAGGGTATAATTTTTTAGCTCCCCTAATTCCAGGTCTTTTACCAGTAGTAGAAATAATAAAAGTTTCTTTAGGATTCAAATTCCTAATACTTGTTGTTTTTCCGCTCATACTGTATTAACTGTAAGCTCTTTATCTTACACTCTACAATTTATATTCATTAATATGTAGATTAGACTATCTCTTCACTTTATATTTTATATTCACATACAATTTATAAAATGTCCGTATTTCGTGGCAGAATTAATTTAGCTATCTATCTGCTAGTCGTTAAACGTCTATATTACTTTTATGCTATTCATATAGTTCGTAATTGATTACCTCAATTATTTCACAATAATTTGAATCGAGGCTTCCCAATTTTAAACGGATTTGTTAAAGTGGCCTGCGGTATCATCTTTCATAACCTATCGTGCATCAATATCTAAATTTTCCCCAATATATACTTTATCGGTCTCTGTGCAAGAAATAATATAAATTCCAGGTTTTTTGTGTAATTTCGTTAAAATTTTATAAGTTCTTTTCATACTTGTATTATATTATGATTATAATACAAATATAATAAAAATATTTGATTTATGGCAAAATAAAAATGTTAAAATTCCTTAAAGACCACTCTCTCCTACAATTGCAATTAATTCAGCCATTATAATAAAAATTTAGTATTTTGAATATTGTTATTAGTATCTTTTTTCTCTTTAATATCATCTTTATTATCTTCTAATATCCATTGAGAAGTTTCATACTTACCATAATCATATATTTCATCTGGTTTAGGAAGTTCCGCAAATACAGATACTGCACCATAAAAAGCACATCCTACTTCTATATCTGCTTCACCATATCTATTCTTTAATACAGTAATAGACCTGAATCTACTTTCTAATCTTTTAATATCATAACCACGATAAGTATTAAGTTTTTCTCTAAATGGATTAAAAATTGATATAATTATTTCACTGTCTTGGGCTGGTGCTCCAGTATCTTTTGTATCATCTATTCTAAGATTGTTTAATCCCTCTCGTCTACGGTCCATTGAAGTAGAATTACGATTTGCTTGCATAATTACTAACGGACTTATCTTACATATATTACGTAATGTAACTAAATATGAAGATATTAAATCCATTTCTTCTTTTAAAGAACGACCTTCAGAACGTCTTACTAAACTTAAATGATCAATAACTACTAAGTGAGTTAATTGCTCATTATTAGGATAGTATACTTTTCTGTGTTCTAGTTCTTTAAAATGACCATCCTTTTCTAATTCTTTCATTAAAATAGTATATAAACTATTTGCATTTAAAGATTTATCATGGATGAGTACTACTTTCTCAACCTTTTCAAGCCAGGGCATACAATCTTTAACTATTTGATAGTTTTCATCAGACAGCGTATAATTCTTTTTTCTAGATAATAATTCTTTAGGAGATAATTCCTTACCATATTTCTCAAATATATACATACTTAATAGTTTGGCATAAATCATCTCACTAGACATTTCTAAGGAAAAATAACTTACTTTAAAGTTCCCGTCGTCTAAATGATCTCTTAAAGGACAATAAACATAGGAATATAATGCTAGCGAACTTTTTCCACTTCCAGTTGGACTAAATACTAAAGTATATACTCCACGAGATACTCCATCAATAATTCCTTCCAATTTAGGAAGGCCCATAGAATATCCCCATTGTTTACCTTCTCGTCCAGATTCAATTTGATGTAATAAGGATTCTGCAATCATATAAGTTTAACTGCATCATAATTAATAATAGAATCATTATCTCCATTCTTCATAGCATCTAAATCATTCCATTTTTCATCAACTATAAAAGTAGCTAATGTACAATTTAAAATGTTATGTTCTTTAGCCCACTTAATTAACTCTATTATATGGTTATGAGTTTCTGGATTATTACCTATTTTTCTACTATATGCTTTATAAGCATCTTCTAGAGAGTCAAACTTCTTTGCAACTCCTCTTAAAGATACCATATTACCTTGTATAATAGCAAACTTAGGATATTCCTCAAATAACTCTTGACCAAGTTTAAAAGAAGCTTTATAGTAAGTCTTTAAAAAGTTTTTATTAAGTGGGATAGTATATGGATTAAAAGATTCTCCAGTTTTAGGCGTTTTAAAACTTTTAAGTATTATTTCCTTATCTTTCAAATATTTAAATAAATCTTCTATAGATTTATCTAATTGGTGAAATAATTCAAGAATATCTATAAATATTTGTTCATCTTTTTCATCTTGTAATATTAATAAAGCCTTTATAAAAAGTAATGCATTAGCATCTAAGTTATATCTTTCCATAAAAGCTATCTCTCTTTCTAATTTAGTCGTACTTAATTTCAAGTTTAAAATATTATTAATAATTATTTTAAACCATAATAATGTATAATCTATTAAGATTGTATTTATTATGTACGAATTACATCTTAAAATCTAAATTGATAATCTTTAATTGGTTTAACGTACGGTTTAGGTTCTCTTCCATTAAGGATATCGTCTAGGCCTTGTTCATCTACTGTAATATAAGTAGAATTCTTATGAGATGAAGCAAACCACTTACTTTCTACAGTATCGTTAATAATAATATTAAAGATTTCAGCAGTTTTGCCTTCTTCAAAACGGATACATCTACCCCTCCTTTGAGTAGATTTAATTTCAGATGAATTTAAACCTAATATTATGGCAACACTTAAACCTTTTATATCTGCTCCTTCATCAAGTTTAGCTACTGAATGTATTATCCCAGTTTTAGCTCGATTGAATTCTTCTAAATTAGCTCTAGCTTTCTTTTTACTATCTTTTCCTGTATAAACTTGACCTCCCATACCAATAGCTTCGGCCATTTTAATGTTATTAGAAAAAGTAATAATCTTGGAATTAGAACGAGCTTCTATAATCTTACGTGCAATTTCTATTTTTTTAGGATGATTATTAATAAAAGCTTTACGCTTTTGAATCATTCTCATAAAATTCATTGCATGATAAGTTATATTTTTTAGAGTTTCTTTCTTTTGTTCTAAAGTTCCATTTTTGCATAATATATCACGATAAGTAAGTCTAGATTTGTACCCTACTTTACCTACCATTGACATTGCTAAATTCCAATCAAAGTTAAAGAATTCAAAGGAAGCAATAAAAGATTTGTTATATTCTCTATATTCTTCAATATTATCTACATCTACTATTACTTGATATTCTTTAAAAGGAGAAATCCAGTTATTCAATTGAGCTTCTTCTGTAGTAATCTTATCGATTACAGGACAGTATTTTTCCATAACTTCTTTATGTAGATTATCCAATCTTTCATAAGTAGCTGTAAGCCCCAAGATGTATTTATATTGAATAGTTTTAAATATATCTCTAAAAGTTAAAGAATTCATACGGTGGCATTCATCTATAACTAAAATATCAGTTACATAGTGATGTTTAATAGCAGTATTTACTACTACTGCTTCCCCGTTAAGAGATAATCCATTATTATCAAAATATTGCTCCCATTGAATTTTTAAATTATCTGTAGGTACAATTACTAAAAATCTTATTTTAGGATATTTAGTAATTATTGATTTAATTGCCTTTATAGCTGTAAATGTCTTACCTGTCCCAGTTGGCATTACAAGACAACCCCTACACTTATTCTTAATCCATTTTATCCTAGCTTCTTCTTGTCTTTCATCTCTAGTTTTAAAAAACATTTTACTCTAAAGTAATATTACGTACTTCAGCCACTTTTTCAATTTCTTTAAGCTTATTTTCCCATTGATCTACATGAGAAAGCACCTCTTTCTCTAAATGAAATAATACTTTATCTCTTAGAGTGGTCAGTTGCTCAGTACTAAGTTCTGAATAATTTTTAGTTCTTAAATTAAGCATTGCTCTTAGTTGCGATAAAGTAAGACCACCACTCTTAACATTAATACTATAAGATTGTTTAAGACCTAACTTCTTTTTAAGAACAGTTAACTTACTTATCTTCTTACCGTTTTCATCATATTCATTACATTCTTGTAATTCTTTAGGTGTCAAGAAAACGCCTATAGAAAGAATAAAGCTAGTTGTAATATGACGGGTAGAGAATACCCCAAGTTGACCAAGACATGCTTTAATTACTGAACCAATAGTAATATCTTCAAATTCTCTAGGAAGTTTACCTACTACAAGACTAATAGGAGAAGAATCAAAATCATGATCCATAAAATACTTATAGTTCTTTCTCTTAAATTCTAATAGATTCTGACAATACATTACCTTAGAATAGCCTTGTCCATCAGCACTAATACTTCCAAGTTCAACTTTACGAATAAATAATTCAATATTACATTTATCTCTTTGCTCTTTAATCAAATCAAGTAAAGGATATCTTCCAATATTAAATTTATCAGTATTATAAAGCATTGATTTACAATGTTTATAGAAATACTGTAATTGTTCTGGGGTTGCATCCATTAATTTAATTTCTGGTTGCACCTTGTCCTTATTACGAGCAAATTTCCAAATATAAGAATTAATATCGTTTTTCTTAGCTTCAATAGCTTCTGTTAATTTTTCTTTAATTATAGACATTATGTTATAAATTCTTTTTCAATTTTTGGTTTAAGTGGGACAAATTTAATGAAATATACATTATCATAACGATATGCGATATTACTTTTACCATCCCACCATGTATCTTCTCCTGCTTTTACCTCTTTATATTCTACATATCCCCAGGAACCTATTTTAATAGGAGGTGTATTCCAATTAGGGCATTTTGAACAAGATAATAATCTAGGCGGGCCTGAAATAGGATATATTCTAAATACATAATTTACATATCCTGACCAATCTTTATAAAAAGATTCTAATCTTGCTTTATGTACTGTATTCATTAGAACTTATTATGAATAAAAGGTTCTAAATAATATCTACAGCCATATTTAGCAAAATCACAAGCACACTTTTCTATCCCACTAAAACAAGGATATTTTCTACAATTCTTACAGGTTCTATCTGTATATTTTAGTTTAATACCATATTTATCCTTAATTAAACTATTTAAGTTCATTCAATTAAATTAATAAAACTGATTACTTTATAATTTTTATAATTCCTTATAATAGTATCCGTTTTAATAATTAATGGCTTATTAACTTTACAGCATTTAGTACCTATAATACCGATACAATTATCCTTTACTTTATATGTGGTTATCTCATAGTACAAACCCGTAGAAGGGTTTTTCGTCTGGCTTATATTCTCTACCATTCCAAGAATATTTCAACACTACTGATTCCATCTGTTTAGTTCTGGGATTAACTATCTGAAAATTACTGATTAATTCTGGAATCTCATGTTGCCAGCATTTTAAACTATAAGTAGTCTTGTCAAATTCTTTGTTCTTCTTCAAATAAATAATTAACTTATCATATACTTGTATATGACGAAGAGGAACATTATGAAAATGGCTATCTTTACTTTTAAATTTAAGCTTCTTTAATAGAGCTTTTTCTTTAGCAGTGTTTTGAATCATTTTAATAATAAAATTAATAGCAGGCTAGCTGCAACTGTAAATCCTCCAATCTTCCAATATTTTAATTGAGATTTCTGTTGAGTAATCCTATTGGTAAGATTACTATTATCTAATATTAAAGAATTAACTTTATCTTTATAAGAATTAAGCTGTATAGTTTTAATAGAATCTGTTTGAACTTGATTATTAATTATATTTTGATAATTAATACATTGATTCTTTAATAAATTATTTTCTATTCTAAACTTATTATGCTCAATAAATATAAGATTAGTTTCCTTTAATTCTGATGCTGTCACTGATACTATCGAGTCTTGCTTTGTTATCCGCAAGGTATTTTCTGAAGAAAATATAGTCATCGGTAACAGTATTATTAGCGATAATATAGAACGTTTTATAGTAGTTCTTATCATTCTCTTTTAGTTTAACAGTAATTGTATCTACTTGTCTAACTATAGAATCTCTAACTAAAGATAATGAATCTATTTTAGTGGATAAAGAATCTATCTTATTATAGTCATTAGCAGGTTGTTTATAAAGTATTACTAAATTAATAACAAGCAATACAATTACTGTAATTATTCCAATATTTAAAAGTTTTATTTCTTTAGCCATTCAACATAAGACATTAATTTATGAAGAAATCCCGGATTTTCTTTAGCTACTTTAACTGCAATTCTTTCATTTTCAGATAAATTCTTTTTAAAAGTTTTCATCTTACTAATTTCTTCTTGTTGCTTTTGATATTTCTTCATAGCTTCATTATATCCTTTAATAATCTTATTAGGATTATTCTTAATAAATTCAGCTTCTTGATGAAGTAAAGCAGTAACCAGTGCAGTATTAATAAGACCTTTATCTGTTACAAATAATACATAGTTACTTTGTTTTGCTTTAGCAGTAGCTCTCTTAAGCCCTATTTCTGGATCAAATTTATCTAATGGGTTACAAACAGAAATACCTATTTTTAAACCTTTAGCAACTTCCCCAATATAATTAAGGCATCCAAAGTTATCTAAATATTCACAAACATCATAAGTAACTGCATTATCTGGATTATATTCTTCAACAGGATTCTTTAATTCACAATTCTTAATAGGAAGTTCTTCACTAATTGCTACTAAAGTTAAATAATGTGTTTTACCTTTGTAATCTACAAAAGAATCATGTAAATGCTGAATATGTACTTTCATTTTACTAAATCTTTTAATTTTTCTACTTCTTGTTTATATAGATTTAAGTATTCTTTTAAAGAATAAGTTTTTTGTTTTTTACCTAAACGATAATTTACAATATGCTGTAAACATCTTTCTAAAGTCATGGAATATCCTTCAATTTGAAATTCTTGTCGTTCTGGTTTACCTTTAGGTTTTATAGTTTGTAATAATTCTAAATCCCAACAATAACCTTGACAACAAGTTAATTTAAAATCTTTTTCTTCTATAGTCATCGTTCCCAACTAATTAATAATTTAGGATTTTTAATTTCTTTAAAAGTTGAAGAATCTATCATTAATACAATATAACCTAAATCTTTAAAGTATTTCATAATATCTTCTCCCATAGTTGGAAAATTATTATCATATTCATAAAGAATAGAAGTACCTTTATTTTGACTTCTTAATTCAATACGACTTTCAATATCAGAAATACTTTTTTGATATACATTATCTTTAGACATACGTTGTCCATAAACAGATAATGTATATGCTGTTTCTGCATTTAATGGTTTTCTACTAATCACATTCTTTACTTTGTTTATAAACTTATCTTCCATTTTTCTATAGCTTCTTTAATAAAATTATCTACATTAAATTCAGGATCAATATTAGCAATAATAATATCATTTACAATATTATCCTTGCTAGGAATATCTTTGATAGGATGTTCTTTTAATATAATATTCTCAAGAATTTTATCACTATCTCTTTCTATATTATCTAAATCATAATAGCATCCTAAATTAAGTTCTCTTCTAATTTCACCCCATCTTTGTAATAGTTGATTATATTCTTTAGCAATATCTAAAGTTTCTTCAATTAATTCTTGAGTATTAATATATTTAGCACTTGGAATATATTCGTGAATTACTCTTTGTAATTCTATAGTATATTCATTACTTAGCTCATTATAAACTTTATCTGCAATTGCAGATATTTCTCTATTATTTAATTTCATATTATTACGTGTATTAATATGTATTTATCACTATAATTTACTTGTATTACAATCTTATCATTAAACCATGATTCAATATCACAATTAATATCTTTAGATTGTTCTAAAAGTAATAAAGTATACATCATTATTTCGTATACTTTTATATTAGGAAATTCAATATTAATAAGCTTCATTATCTTATTAAAATCATATTTCTCCAATATATCACGAATTGTATTATCTATATTCATAATAATTGACTTGCTTTATTTGCTAATTTATCTACATAAGTATTCCAAGTATCTCCATTGTGTCCTTTTATATGTTGAAATATAATATTAGGGCACAATGAAGATACTCTTAAATATTGTTTATCAAACTCTTTCCATAATTTTGGATTCTTTTTACGCTTCCAATTTTTAGTAATACAACCAACACAATACATACTATCAGAATAGATTATAAGTTTATCAATTGGTTTTTTAATAGTAGCTAATGCAATTATGATTGCTAATAATTCCATTTGATTATTAGTAGTATGTTTATAATTATGAGAAAATGATAATATTTTTTCATTATCTTTAAGTACTACTAATCCTACTCCACCTTGATCTCTTAAAGAAGAATAAGCCCCATCAGTGTAAACTTGGTAAGATTTTGTCTTCATCTATTGCCGATTCAATTGTAATTGCTAAAAATAAAGCAACTTTTATTTTATCTATATCTTCAGTATCTGGAAACCATATAATATTATTATAAATATCTTCTATAGTTTTAAATAAATCTTTATTGGCATATTTTTTAGTCCAGTATTGGATTTGAGAATTATATTGTTCAATATCCCTTACTAAATGCCTTAATTCTTTAGAATATAGATATTGTTGCTCTGGTTCTAATTTATCAAATATTTTCTTTATAATTAATCCAAAATAGAAAGCATTTAAAACGTTCTTACCTAAGAACTCATAAAGATGTTTATCATAATTCATAAATATATCATCTTTTAAGTCTAAGGTAAGAACTGGATCAATATCAAACTTCATCTAAATATTTTTTAATTTTTAGAAGTTTATCTGAATCATTTTTATCTAAGATAAATTCATCGAATGCTCCATACTTAGAACGATACCCGAAGATATATGCAATACCTTTCCATAATCTTTGAAAAAACGGAAGTCTAACCAAATGTATTGTTAAATACACTTGATTATTTAAATAACTAACAATTATTTGATGTTCAGGACTTCCACAAGAACATATTAAAATATCTCTTTCCATTATATAAAATCGAATAAATCAATATCTTTTGATAACTTTTTTAAATTTTCTTCATTATGTTTTTTAGCATACTCTCTTGGAGTAATTAATTTACTACAAGGTTGCATAGAAGATACATATTGATGAACTTTATTATCAGATATACCAGTACTAAATGTATATAATTTCTTCCAATCTGACTTTCTATTGCCACCAAAGAAATTAATATTAGAATATTGAGTTTCTAACTTCTTACAAAGATTAACAAAAGCACTTGACATATCATCAGATTTTTCTAAGATAAGTCTTACATATATAGTATGATTACCTTTAAGCTCTTCAATTTTATTTAAAGCTTGATAAATAGTCGTACTAGTATATTCACAAAAGCCATGTGCAAAACACCAACTCCCTCTATAATAAAATACTCGAAAATCAAAACACTTATAAGATTTTAATTGTTCTTCTAATGTTTTATCTTGACATTTTGCCCATCTATTAACTAAACGCATCCACCAAGTTCTAGGTTTAAGATACGTCATTGAATTATGTGTACCTATCATCTTATTTCAATATTAGTATCTCTACTCCACATTGTAGTACAATATGTTGGATCAAAACCAAATTGAGTTAGGATTTCATCCATATCTATATTTGGTTCATCTAAAATAGGATAATTCTTTACATTATAAATAGTGAGAGTTCCTTCTGCACTATCAAATACAATTAACTGTTCCATTCTCCTCTATCTTTTAATTCTTGAATAAATATTGGAAGATAAACTCTTCTCCAATTATGATCTTTAATAAGTTTAATACAATTCTTGATATGACTTGTTTCCATATCAGTAATACTAAGTAATTCACCACTTTTAGTTTCCCAAACAATAGTTTCTTGAACTACCCAAGTATTTGTTTTAACTACTTTTTGAATTGTTTTAAGTCCTTCATAATGAAATAAATCATCATTAATAAGTTCTTCCAATCCATACCAATCTTGATCTTCTGCCCACATAATTATTTAATCATTAAAATTATTACACTTTAAATCTTGCCAACGAGTATTTTCCGTAACTATTCTTTTAAAAGGACAATTACGAGTTTTAAAATTATCGCAAGCATCACAGTACTTCTCAAAATAATTATAAGCTCCAGGAGTATATGAGCGAGTAAATTCTTCATCTATATACTCTTCAATCTCATTATTATTTATCTTAGCCATTCTTTTAAAAACTTAAAAAACTTATTAAACGCGCCTACTCTCTGTAAATAGATAGTACCTAAAGTATTGTGTTCAGAATCAAATATTTGAAACATCCATTCATTTTTAGGTAAAAGTCTAGCTATTACATATCCATTTTTGAAATTATATCTAAATCCATTAAAAGATGATGAAAATCTAAATCCAAAATCAATCAATATATCCGGATATATTATAAGAAAATTTGGGTTAAGTAATTTAGAAAGCTGTAATCTATCTATTAACCAAGAAGTAAACCAATTATGATGATCAAATATCTTTTTATTTATAAAATCAGATGCTAATAATATTTGGCCATTAGGTAACGTAAATTCTTTATCTGATGCCCATTCTTTAAGCTTCTGTAAATCATTATTTGAGATCATTTAAATGCTTTTTTTCTGTAGAAATAAATCTATTAAATTTAGTATCATTTTCTGTAAGTATATCTATAGAAGTTTCTAAACTTTCTTTAAAGATATCGTTAATCTTTTTTAATTTTTTACCTAATTTAATTTTAGCTTTACTTTCTGCAATGCGTTCTCCTAATACCTTATCAAATTTATCAGGAGACTTACAAGTAGTTCTAGCAGTAACAACAACTTCAAGGCCATTTAGACTACGTTGTGTTACATTTAATTGTTTTGCTACATTAATATTACCACGAGTGTTTGCTTCATTCCAATCTATACAATACTCTGATTTAATTACACATACAGTGGTTTTATCACTGTGCTTAAACTTCATTAAATTAATTCTTATTTTCATAATAGTATATAAATTAAAAATCCCTGACTAGAGCGACCTAATCAGGGATAAAGTTAATAAAATTGTTGCCTTACTAAGAATCGAACTTAGATTACAAAATCCAAAATTTTGTGTAATACCCATTATACGATAAGGCAAATACTAGATTATTTTTTTAAATTTATATCGGGAAGATATTTAATATAATATTTACTGTAATTAAAGAGCGGAAGACGAGGCTCGAACCTAACATTAAAAGTGTTGTGCTCTACCAGCTGAGCTAGCGAATCATCTTATCTTTCATCTAATTATTTTGTATTAAATATTTCTGGTAAAGCCATATTAGGGAAAATATAACTTATTTAGTTTGGACATATCTTCTATATAACTCCAAGGAGTTCTAGTAATAACGGGTGTACCTAATTTATCAACTAATTTTAAACCCTCGTAAGATATATATTTTCTAAGAGCACTAGATGTTAAACCCATTCGGCGACCCCATCTGTTTAGATAGTCTTCAGGGTTAAATTTCCAAATATCCTAATAACGATATACTTTATCTCCTATTAAGTCGCCTATTTCTACAAGATGTCCTCCTGCATCTAACTAAGTATTATTTATCCGTGGGAATCCATCATTACTACCATCAGAACCTATAATTTTTGGTTTATCTCTAACCTTTAAGAAAGATCTATAAGCACCTTCATATACTGGAATATCACTTGCTTTATCTGCATATTTTTGTGCAATATAATCAGCATGAATTCCAAAATTATCCCCTATATTAGTCCTTTCATATCCATACCAAGGACATATCTTTTTATTATATAAAAAAGCATCTACCATATCATTCTAATTTAGAAATCTAAAAGAAAGATCGTTATCCGGACGATCGCTGAATCCAGTATAATACCGTACCTTTCCTTTAGGATTATAAAAATGGTGACCTGGATGTTTTGTAAAATCATTAAGTGAGTTATAATATCCTTTAGGGCCTATTCTAGCTCCTGTAAGAGTATAAGCTGCTAATGGGATAAGCCTGGAGGGGTCTGTATGTACTATATCTTTTAGCTCCAATCTTGCTGGAAAAGGAGTCCCAAAACCAGAAGATCTCATAACCGTTTCCAAAGCTCTCTTTGTAGCCCCTATTCTGTAAGGTTTAGTAATAGCACCCATTTTTGATAAAAATGGAACACCTGCAAGAAATGTCTATGTTGTATTATTTAAGTTAAAACCGTTATTTTTAATATCCTTAAGACCGTTATAAAAATCAACAGCAGTTAACGCTGTGCCTATAACAGGTAAGGAATAATTAATACCAGTTGTTATAGGATCTGAAACTGGTGCGTTTTGAGGGTAGTCATGCTACAACTATTCTTTATCAGTTCTATGTTCAATATTTATAGGCTATTGTACTCTAGTATTATCTGCAGGTTCTTGTGGTTTTGTATTAGAACGAACTACTAATCTTTTTTTCTTATTATTATTAATTGCTTTAGAAAGAGCATACGTAGCCTATATGGGTAAAGACATTTTTTTAATATCTTTAGGTTTTAATTGATTTTTTAAATTTCCTACATAAGGGTTTATTACAGACTATTGTACTCTAGTGTTATCTGATAAAATAGTTGGCATAATTAAATTACTGTATGATTAATTATAAAAGACGGGTCAGGATTTTTCCCAGCCTTTTTATCTTTTTTATATTGTTCCAATTTTCTTTTATATTCTTCTTGTTCTTTTAAATATTTTTCAAGAAATTTTCTTTGTTCTGATGTATTGTTATATGTTATCATTTCTTTTTAGTTAATTTACCGCCTTTTTTCAATGTTCTTTCTATTAAAGTAGTAAGCCCATCTTTACCTAAGGCATTATAATAGTATTTATATGCGTTTTTATCTAAAAAATTATTTTTAATTAGAAAATTAACCATCTACTTTGGAGAATAACCGTGGTCTTCCATGAATATTTGCAAAGGCAACATATTTGCTGCCACTTCCTTTTCATTTATTACATATTTCCAATATTTAGATGTTGTATCAAATTCTGGATTAATAGGTAATGATTGTATCATTTTTTTATTATAATCTTGTATTAAATCTCTAGTTGGATCAATTATCTCAATCTACTTAGTAGTAGGATTATAAGTACCGAACTAATTAGCCGCATGTGCATATTCATGAAAAGGAGTAACAAAATTATTATGAAATCTATAAGGGCTTATCATTGCCCCATGATACATCTATGCCCCCTGCGTCAAAATATTTGAGCTCATACCTAACATAGTAGGATTAGTATCTAAACGATCTTCTATACTATGAATATAGGTGCCTTCAAGATCTTTATTAAGTGCATTATCTTCTAAAAACTATCTGAATTTTTTTCTATATTTTCTAGACTAGTAATAACTTTTTGCACGCCCTCTAACCTAAGTAAGTGCCTTAGCCAAATCATCTACTTCTGGAATTTTAGATCTAATAGGAACTTTCATGAATAAAATATATTTTTTACGCATAGCATCCAATGCTGGCTTTTGTAAATATATTGGAAGTGCTTTATTTACTTCAACAGGATAAGCCCTCTAATGTTTCTCCGAAATATTCCAAATATTAGGAGATTCAAACATTTCAGAACCTACTGTATTCTCGGTTTTAAATTCCATAGTTTTACCTATAGCTTTAAGTTCTGGTGATTTAGATTTGAAATAAGATAATGCTTTATTTCTTAATCCATAAACATTATTAAATGCAAGTAAATATCCAGGATTAAGCATGTCAGCTAATTCAGGGGTCAATGCAAGAGAAGTATTATTAGTTACTGCATCACCTAAATTCTAACCAAAAGTTTTTCCAGTAATAGCTTTAGAAGTCTAATCGACTCCTTTTCCTCCTACATAACCCAAACCAATATCAGCCCCTATTTTACCGACAGTAGTTAAAGTAGGAGATGCTAATACAGCAGAACCTATACCATAAAGACCTGCACCTGTAACGGCATTAGCTAAAGCAAATTTAGCCCATTCTTTAGAATCAGTTGCGTTATGAACCTATTTATCTTTATCATATAAGTTTAAATAATAATTAATATTAGCTTCTGTAGGGGTAAATTTATGGCCGAAATAATTACCATTAATTATCTACTCTTTATTATTCTGATCTTCTTCTGCCTATTTTTTAGCTGCCACATTAGGATATACAGTAATCTCTGGTAAAGTTACTGTAGGATTATTCGGCTATTGGGAAAGGGGTTGCTAAGTGGTTATATGATAACCAGTTCTAGGAAAGTTTTGTACATACCATTCAGCTGCTTCATCCCCATTTTTAAATACTGTAGATTTAGTACCATTAGGTAAATTGAATTGTATAGATTCTTTTTTATTTATTAATTTTGTTTTAGCCATATTTTAATGAGGAGTAATTTTAATTTCATTTAATAATACAGAATCTGGATAGTTGTACCTATAATATCTAATTTTATTCTTCCCTTCGCTATTATCTAAGTAAACTGATAAAGGTATGTTATTTACAAAATCACTTTGATTATTTCCACCACGACTATAATTTACTAATATATCTCCTTTATGTACAGGATATACTTTATTTCCATGAAAATTATACTGGTAATCTTTATCAGCAAAGCCACTTATCATCATAGTATGAAAAGTCTTATTGGATGGATTTTGGGCAATTATTAAATTGCCCGGAATCGCAATATCTGAAGGTATTTGACTATAATTATAATTATTAGGATTATTCCAAATACTTGCGGCTCTCATAAGATTATTTTCAGGATCTACCCAATGAGTAGCAGTTAAAGTGCAATTAGATACTCCCGAAGGAAACCAACTAGCAATATTATCTTTTATATATCTAGCTGCTGCACGAGAAATATACCATGGTATACTTTCATTAACATCCTATGCTTTATAATATTCCCCATAAGGAGACTGTGCTCTATTTACAGCACTCTATTCTGGAGATTTTCCCCCAGTCTAAAACTATCTAATTTTACCGCCATTATACAGTCTGGTACTCCAATATTCTTGATTCTATTTTGCTCTTTCTCGAAATCTACCATTCTAGAATACATTATAGAAATTTGTTATAGAATCTGCAAATTGTTTATCGGTACCATTAGTAAAAGCATTTTGAAGTTGTCTTGCTAATGGGGTTTTAGGATTGAACAATTGATTAGCTAGTCCTTGATATATCATACCTAAAGCCATAGCTCTCTTATTAGGAGATAAGTTAATATTAATATTATACTTTCTCATTAATCTATTAAGAGTGTCATCTTTTTCTTTAATAGTACTTTGCCTTACAAAATGTTCATCATCTTCATTAATATATTTATATTGACCAGTATTTCGTAAATACTATTGTACAACTGGATTATTATTTTCTCTTGTGTCAATACCTATTCCTATCTAATTAGAATCCCAAACACGCGGGCCATTTTTATGTTTATCAGTATAGGCTTTATTATACCAACGTCCATTAACATAGCCCGCGCTATCTGGGTTTTCTATTCTTGTTATATAAGAACCAGTAGGGGTAAGATCGTAATTAGGAGTACCATTAGAATATCTAATAAGAGTACGAGATCCGTCTGAATTCTCTTGATATACTTTATTACCAATAGTTACCTATTGTCCATATTTATATGTTCGTCCATCTCTAGGAGAAACAAAATATCCTCTTTGTGGCATATTTTTAATTATATAATTGATTTAATTGTTCTTGAATTTCTTTAGGAAGATAATATCTATATTCTTTACCAGTCTTCTTAGAAATCTTTTTAATGTAAAACTTACCTTTACTATTTATATATACAGGATAAATTGTACCATCTTTATCTTGATAAGTAAAAGAAGTTAATTTATCTACTTTCTGCATACATATAATATTATTACCTTGAATTTTATAAGTTTGGGAACTTAATGAAAAACCCATTAAAAGAAATAATAAAATACTTAAATGTCTCATCTTTACTAATTTTTTAATTAAACGAAAATTAATTGTACTCTGCTTTTTTCATAAGGAGTTGTAACCTTCAATGCTAGCATTACAATAAGTTAGAATTATATATTCTAACATTGTTTCTTATTTAATGAATATAAAAGTAAGGAAATGTTCCATCAGGAAGACTTACATAAGATTTTTCTACATTCATTAAATACCATTTAATTGCTTTTTTTACTTGTTTCATTTTTAATTTAAATTTTAAAAGATTAATAAATAGTTATTTACTTAGTCTATGAAGATAGAGTAAATATAATATCTAAAAGATACAGTAAATGAGACCTATTACTAAACAATCGATTCTAAGTTTACCATACTTTTTAGATTTTATACAATTACCATCGCTCGTATAGATATATTAGTTAATCAGAGAAGTCTGTTGCGTGCATAAATTGGTGATAAAAACAAAAGGTTTTCCTTTATGTTTTTGGTAATCACACATTATGCAATTAGGATTAGAACAATGCCTTATAAAAGCCATGTCCAAATTCATGAATTATGACCGCAATAAAGGAGTTTCCCTTGCATCTATAATCGGACACTATAGATTTGTTTCCGCCTAAAGGAGTCAATCCCATAATTTTTACTTCCGTGTATTTTGTGGGATACATCTTTATGCGTATATGATATAGGTCTTGGAATTACAATTCAAATCACGTAATAAAACATTTGATAAATAGCGATTTCTTGGAGCGTAATAAGCTTCTTTAGGAAGTATTTTAGGTTTCAACACGTTTATTTCAAAGTGTTTTGCATAAACCTTATTCAGTTTTTCATGAATTGCGGGAATTAACAACTCCGTTTATTATAAATTTAATTATTATATATTAAACAAGAGCGGAAGACGAGGCTCAAACTCGCGACCCTCAGCTTGGAAGGCTGATGCTCT